>Ga0247815_10000445_pt1 | contig 32315 bp, 30 predicted proteins | sample UWRJL194509B1_FD_181014 | JGI IMG/M metagenome (GOLD analysis project Ga0247815, IMG submission 181014) | Plant litter microbial communities from Arlington Agricultural Research Station in Wisconsin, United States - UWRJ-L194-509B-1 | ecosystem: Environmental > Terrestrial > Plant litter >...
TTAAACCAGCCACAGTCCCTGCTGCAGATACCACAAAAAAGTCACCTTTGCCAATGATGGCGCCAGGCGCCAGGATGCAGCCAAAGCCTTATGATCAGGTCATCACCAAAAAGGCTATCACCAGAAAAGGCATGATTACCACGCACCGCCTTGAAGATAAGTTCTTCTTCGAAATAGCAGATACCACCTTGGGCAGGGATATCCTTGTCGTGAGCAGGATAGCAAAATCAGGTGCAGAGGTAAGGGCTGCTCAAGGTTATGCGGGCGATCAGATTGGTAGTGCGGTTATCCGTTTTGAGAAAGGACCAAACAACCGCATATTTATGCGCAAAATCAGTTATAAAACTTACGGACCAGACAGTACCGCTTCTATGTACCGTTCGCTGATGAACTCTAACATACAGGGGATTGCTGCTGCATTTAATGTAGCCGCCTTTACACCAGACAAAAAAGGTAGTGTAATTGATATCACTGATTATGTAAACGGGGATAATGACATTTTCTACTTTGGCTCTCCAATGGTAAAGACAAGCCTTAAACTTGGCGGTTTGCAACCTGACAGAAGTTACATTGTCAATATGCGAAGCTTTCCATTAAATGTGGAAATCAATACTGTTAAAACCTACTCGATTTCTGCAGGCGCAGCTCCTGGCGGGGCTTTTCCAGCCATGGGTGGTGCTGCAGCGGGCGGCGCAGCCACGTTGGAGTTGAATACTTCATTGGTTATACTTCCAAAAGTACCAATGAAAGGCCGTTATGCCGATCCAAGGGTAGGTTACTTTACGGTAGGTTATACCGACTTTGACCTCAACCCACAAGGTATTAAACAAATAGAACTCATCAAAAGATGGCGGTTGGAACCAAAACCAGAAGACCTTGCCAAATATAAACGTGGCGAACTGGTTGAACCTGCAAAACCTATCATTTTCTATATTGATCCTGCCACACCAAAAAAGTGGATCCCATATTTAAAGGCAGGTGTTAACGATTGGGCAAAGGCTTTTGAAAGTGCCGGCTTTAAAAATGCAGTGATGGCAAAAGAAGCTCCGAGTTATCAGCAGGATTCTACATGGAGCATTGATGATGCCCGGCACTCGGCTATTGTCTATAAACCTTCAGAAATTGCTAATGCCAGCGGACCAAGTATTTCAGATCCACGTAGTGGCGAGATTATGGAAAGTCATATCAACTGGTTCCACAACGTACAGAAACTTGTACACGACTGGTATATGATCCAGGCTGCGGCAATTGACCCAAGAGCCAGGAAAATGAACTTTAGCGATGAACTGATGGGCGATCTTATTCGTTTTGTCTCTTCACATGAGGTTGGGCATACCCTGGGCCTGCGTCACAATTATGGATCCAGTTCTACCGTTCCGACAGAGCTTTTAAGAAATAAAAAGTGGGTAGAGGCAAACGGACACACGCCATCTATCATGGATTACGCCCGTTTCAATTACGTTGCTCAGCCAGAGGATCATATTGGCCCCAAAGGTATTTATCCGAGAATCGGTGACTATGATAGATGGGCAATATCATGGGGGTACAAATATCTTCCTCAATTTAAAAATGCGCAGCAGGAAGTAACTTTTATGAACAAATTGGTTATTGAATCTGCGAAGAACCGCCGACTATGGTTTGGTACAGAAATGAACCCTGATGATCCGCACTCTCAGAACGAAGACCTGTCAGACAATGCGATGAAAGCCAGCGAATATGGCATCAGGAATTTAAAGGTGGTTTTGGCCAATTTACCTTTATGGACCAGTGAACCGGCAGATGGATATGATAATCTTGCAAATATGTACGGACAGCTTACTGGCCAATTTGCAAGGTACATGGGCCATGTAACTAAAAACATTGGAGGGATTTATGAAAACCCGAAAACAGTTGAACAGGCCGGATCTGTGTATGAACGTACTCCAGCAGCTACGCAGAAAGAGGCGATGGCTTTTCTGGATCAGCAATTGTTTAAAACACCTACCTGGTTAATTCAGAAGCCGATACTGGATAATATCAACCAGGATGGTTTGGTACTTATAGGCAGGCTGCAGATGGTTACTCTTTCAAGGTTACTGTCAGTTTCTACCCTAACTAAACTGATATCTGCCGAGTCAATCGATGGTGCATCAGCCTATAAGGTAACGGACCTTTTTGCAGACCTGAATACTTCCATATTTACCGAGTTAAAAAGCAGCCAGTCAACTGACGTTTACCGCAGGAACCTTCAGAAAATTTATATAGATGCGCTTATATCAATTCTTAAACCTGCACCAGTACAAATTGCACCTATGGGTACTGGCAGGAGCGGAGCTGAACAAAGAGGATTAAGCGCATCATCCAGTGATGTATATTCTGTTGTTAAAGGCCAGCTAAGTGAATTGAACGAATCTATCAGCGCAAAAGCGAGCACCGCAAGCGGGATGGATAAATACCATTTACAAGATCTTTCCCAACGCATCAAGACTGCATTGGACGATAACAAAAAATAGATTTTTTCAGGGTATCACATCGCGTGATACCCTAAATTTTATATACCTTCAGTAAAAGTTACCATGCCGAGGTATTCAGTTTAAGAAACGAGTTTACCATCCTGAGAAAGCATAAACATATAACAATACACTTCGTCACCTGATTTACCGTGTTTAACAGTGTAGGTATAACTACTGTCACTTCTAACACAGTAATTCCTGTGTAGTGAAAACCGCCTACTATTTGCATAATAAAAGACGATATTAACCTTATCATTAAGTTGCGTACATTTCTGCGGGAAAGGGTTCTGTTCCCACTTTACTGTTATCTTGCCTCCGTGCTCTAAAAGTAAACCAGGGTTCCACGCCGGTTCAGTTTGGCGAATAGGGCGGCTTAGTTTAACTTTTGATAAATTAAGTTGTGGATTATCTGGGTTTCCAAAAACCGCATTTTCCATGTGGTAGGAAACTGCGGCGTTATAAAGACTCATTTTTGCCAGTTTCGGTTTTTGAAACGCCAGATTAATGATGTCTTTTGCAGTTAATAGAAAGCTGCTTACCATTCCCAACATTTTTGTCTGCTGTTGTTGCTTTAGCGATCCTTCCTTTTTTCTTTTTTTGGGGCGTGACCTCATGACGGGGATGGAATTCCATTCGCTAAGGACTACGGTGCCTACCGTTCCATGATAATCGCCAAAGGGGGAGTTACTTCTTCTAGTTGCCATAAAGTTTACCAATTAAATTGTCCAAGATAAATACTATCTGCTATGGCCGTATGGTCATTAGCAATAAATGATATATAGACATCTGCGGAAGTGCCTTTTTTAATACCCGCTAGTAAGAGTAAATCGTTTCCTTTAAACCGCTGTGCACCTGCCACTACATATCTTGCTATAGAGATATCACGAAATACAGCGAACATCAATACCTGATCGCTATGGTGACTACGCTCCGGTATAAGTTCTGTGCTCCAGCTGAAGGACAGGCCTTCTTGGGTCATAATTGCCGAGGTTTCAGCCGCTGACGGTAAAGTTCCTTTGCTAATCAGAAGTTTGGACATGTTGACTTTACGGTCGGATCCCATACCTTCTATCGCTTCGTTCATAAGTTGGCTCTTCATTGCATTATAAGGATTTTGGTTTATCAAGTTTCCATGCAACTTGTATCCTGTGCGTGCGAATTCAGTGAAGGGTTTCATAAATTTCGATGCGAGTTTTAAATCAGCACTGTGCGCCTTTTGAGCTGCTGTTCTAGGTTTAGTGCTTTTTCTGTTTTTGCGCTTGACGATTGTTGTCCCATCTTTCATTTGGGAATACGTGTTACCATCAATACTGCCTGAAAATCCCACGTAGGGACCACTTGTGACTTTTGCCATAATAAAATGGAGTTAAGTAAATAAATAATAAATTAATTTTTAGAAATGAATAACAATGCTGGATCTAAACTGGATTGTTGTTAATGTAAAGCCGATGCCAAACCCATAGGTTAATACATATGTAATCATTACCTCTTTATATGTAAATATAATAATACTGTGTAACAAGTAGTAATTTTTATAAAAATATTTGATAGTATTCGGATCATTGGTGTCAAATCCACCATTTGATTGAGTTGTTGGCTTTTTGTAATTGGTGTAATAGATTGGTATACATTACCTGATATTCTGGCTATCTTTTAACCGTACGATAACCATACCATGTTTACCCCATGTTTACCATATATCTACTTCATCTTTACATCATCTTTACCCGGAAAGTACAGATGATGTAAACATGTTGTAAAGTTGTAGTAACGATGGGGTAAACATGGTATGGTAATGACATGGTAAAAACTTTGATAATGTCTAGTCTGGTGCAAAGCATGGCTATAGCAGACTTATAAAAGAGCATCCGGATATCTATATTTGCAAAATATTGGTCAGGCGCAGCTTAAAATATGATAGGGCAAAAAGATGGTGAATTCCGCTACAAAGAATGCGAAAATCAATCCACCTTACTACTCAATTTGGCTATGAATAAATGATAGGTTAGGGAGAGGCAGGAAATAGTAATAGAAAGAAAGCCCCAATTTGGGGGCTTTTGTGAGACCGACGTCCTTAATTGCTGTAGCCGTCATGGTCATTAAGTCTTAATAAAAATACATAATATGGAAGAAAAAATCAAACAACTTTGTTCAGACTACTAGTATAATTGTCCTTCGAGAATACCAAGGAACATATCAGATTGATACGAAGTTTCGGCTAAGGATATGTAAAGATTGTGAATGAGCGTGCCATCTTATTTCGGCGTTGATGTACTAAAGTGGTTATTCCTAAACCAGCATACGTTAAAAATTCCAATCCCATATACTTGTGTTTAAATTGATTGAATGTACCCTTTTCATGTTTATTCAACATGTCTATCATTATATTTGAGAGTAGGCTACCAACTAAAACCGGCCTGGAACCAATAATTGACAGCCGAAATATGAATTGTAAAAACTGCAACACAGAAGTAACACTAAACTACTGTCCTCAATGCGGACAACCTGTTAAGCTAAAACAAATAGATGGACATTACCTCATGCACGAAATTGAGCATGTATTACACTTCGAAAAGGGGATACTCTATACGATCCGGGAATTATTAGTAAAGCCTGGAGAAAATGTAAGACACTTTTTGACCGAAAACAGAAGCAGGCTTGTTAAACCAGTAATTTTTATCATTGTTACCTCCCTGGTCTATACACTTGTAAATCACTTTTTTCATATTGAAGATGCTTATGTAAAGTTTGAAGAAGTAAAAAAATCCACAACGGGTTCAATCTTCGACTGGATACAAGGGCATTATGGGTATGCTAACATTATAATGGGAGTGTTTATCGCAATGTGGTTAAAGCTCCTTTTTAAAAGCTACACATACAATTTTTTTGAAATTCTTATACTTTTATGTTTTATAATGGGGATGGGTATGTTAATTTTTGCCGCCTTCGCACTTTTACAAGGCATAACTCATTTTAACCTAATGAAAATTGGAGGTATAGTTGGATTTGCTTATTGCGCCTGGGCTATTGCAACGTTTTTCGACAGTAAGAGACCAGTGAACTTTATTAAAGCAGTTGCGGCCTACATTTTAGGTTTATCGACGTTTATGTTAACAGCAATCCTTGTAGGAAATTTAACTGACCTGGTTATAAGACATTGAAATTTAATATGCCACCCCACTTGATTGCCTATACAATATTTGATTTCGCAATAACCTCTCTCAATTTTTCCTGGTGTTGGTCACCCCATTCACCTAGTGTACAAATTACAGGTATCAGGCTTTTCCCAAGATCCGTCAAACTGTATTCTACCTTAGGCGGGAGCTGCGCATATATCTTTTTGCTAACAAGCTCATGTAATTCCAGCGCATTAAGCTGGAGATTTAAGATGCGTCTTGATGCGTCTGGAATTTTACGTTGCAGTTCGCTGGGTCTGATATGGCCCTGGTGAATAAAATACAATAACCGGATTTTCCATTTTCCGTAAAGAACTTCAGCCAACAGGTCGAGGCCGCAATTAAGTGACAGTGGTATCTTCTTTTCGTAAGGCATACGCAAATATAAAGTATTGTAACCGATAGCGCCATACGGATAAATTTGTCCCTATGCGATTCGTTTTACCGTACTTGTTTCAAACATACGTATTGATCAATTTTGTCTTATAAACATTAGAAAAAAGGATATGTATAACTTCAATAATGAATTATCAGGCAAAATTGCATTGGTAACAGGTGGCACCAAAGGAACAGGAAAAGCAATTGCAGAGCGACTTGCACAGGCTGGGGCCAAAGTAATAATTACTGCACGCAATCAACCCGAAACGATTGGGGAAGGCTTTACTTTTATTGGGGCGGATCTGAGTACGGCGGAGGGTACAAAACACGTAATAGATGAAATAAAAAAAGAATTTGGGGGTATTGATATCCTGGTTAATAACTTAGGAAGTTCAGAAACTCCAGGCGGTGGCTTCGCTGTATTAACAGATAAACATTGGGAGGATACGATACAAACCAACTTACTGGCGCCAGTTAGGTTAGACAGGGGAATATTGCCTTTTATGCTGGAAAAGGCTTCTGGTTGTATTATCCACATCGCCTCTATTCAGGGCAGTCTGCCCTTGTACGACTCTACATTACCCTATGCCGCTGCTAAGGCTGGTCTGATTAATTATAGTAAAAGCCTTTCTAATGAGGTGGCTCCAAAGGGCGTAAGGGTACTTACAGTATCCCCGGGTTGGATCAGAACAACAGCTGCAATTAGAATGATGGAGAGGTTAGCGGAAAGTTCAGGCACCAGTATAGAAGAAGCGACAAAAGGTGTGATGGATTCGTTGGGCGGAATTCCAATGGGTAGGCCGGCAGAGCCGCAGGATGTTGCAGAACTGGTTGGATTTCTTGTTTCTCCGAGGGCAGCTTACTTGTCTGGAACGGAGTATGTAATTGACGGGGGCACAATACCTACCATATAATTTATAAAACTGGCACGACCGAAAATAGGACGGTATCTCTTTTAACGGGAGTTTTGACCCCGCAGGTTGGCTGAACATTAACCTGTATAGTGAGATAACAAACATTAAAACAACCAGTGATTTTTACATAGGAAAATTGAACTCCAGCGGTACGTATGTATATATCCGGCCTAATGCCATCATCTGTTTTCATTTTCTAGGTATTTCCTGGTCAGACAAAGTCTGACCAGGAAATACTGGACATGTTGTTTGCCTATTTTACTGGCGTGTAATTTACCTGCTGAATGGCAAAGGTTTTTACAGGAACCGAATTACTGTCCAGTAACTGGTTAAACTGGGCGTTCATTACCCATATATTCTTTCCGTTTTGGGTAGCGGTAGCAGGGTATGTAAATCGGTCTGCTACCAGGGTACTGGCAACAACTTTGGCCGACTTCCAATTGTCTGCACTGCTAAGCTGAAAAATTTTATCTATACCACCATTAACTACCATGGTCAGCGTGTTTTTGTCGGTTAGCAACAAACCATCTGCACCGGTAAAATACTGATTGATGACAATCTTTTGAACGTTCTTAGGGTTTTTAAGATCTATCTTAAATAATTGTCCCTTAGCACTATTGTCTACAATAAGATAACCATCTGGATGGAACACAATGCCATTCAAACCTGTGCCTGCAGTTTTAAACAACTCATCGGTAGCAAATACAGATGCTTTACCATCGGCCGAAACCTTGTAAATTGCACCGGCAAAACTATCTGTAATATAAGCGTTATTTTGTAGGTCAAACGTAAGGTCGTTTGCGAAATGCTTGCCAGGGACTAATTTGGAAAGGTCGATGTCTGTTGTTCTCTTTCCGCTTTTTAAATCTATACCAATTAACCTGGCCATTTTCATACGAGTGGCCGGATTGGTATATTTGCTATAATTGGCATCTGAAACACAGGCAAACAGGCGGTTCCCATCGGGATGTATTTTTAGTCCGTAAGTGGATTTGAGGGTGCTGTCTGCGTGTAAAATGCTGTATTTTCCCTCTGGTGTTACTTTGCCAATATTTCCAAGTCTGGCAGAAGATACATAATACACGTTTGCAGTTTTATCAAAGGTAAGGCCTTCGGGATAGCTTTCCAGGGCATCAAATTCAATCCGGGTAGATGGTTCGGGTTTTACGGCCGCTATGGTAGCAAAGCCGATCACACCCAGTGTTATGTAGGTTATTGCTTTCATATTATTTAGATTTTGTAATAGCGTAAATATTTCCACCGGCATCATCAGAAACGTAAACCGTACCATTTTTAGTTACTGTAATTCCAGCAGGTCTGCCAAAGCGTGAATCACCTTGTAAAAAACCCGTAAGAAAATCTTCAGCACCTACGGCCTTGCCATTTTCAAAATGAATCCTTTGAACTTTATAGCCTACTGGTTTGTCTGCATTCCATGAACCATGCCATGCTACGAGTCCATCGCCAGCCCATTCCTGCGGAATATTTTGTGCGCCGTGGAAAAAAGTGAAGGCAATAGGGGCCATATGTGCTGTCATTTCTAACACTGAAGGTTCAGTGTTTTTTACCACGGCCTCTTTAGTGTTTCCGGCAGGGTCTTCACGGCTTTTGTCTACTTCCCGTTTTCCGTAAGCATATGGAAATCCATAATCTGCACCCTTAACGATTTTGTTTACTTCCTCTGGCGGCCAGTCGCTACCTTTGGTATCACCACCATTATCAATACCCCACATTTCTTTGGTTTCGGGGTGCCAGTCGAACCCTATCGTATTACGCAAACCACTGGCGTAAACTATGCGCGACCAGTTAGCCGGGTTCACTTGCAACATTACCGCAGTTTCTTTATCACTTTCTTTGCAGTCGTTACATAGCGATCCTACGCTGATGTAGAGTTGCCCGTCCGGTCCAAAATCCATCGTTCTGTTAGGATGCTGTCCACCATCGGGCAGGTCCTTGATCAAAGTTTCGCCAGCAGTGAGTATTAAGGTCCCGTCTGGTTTTACAGGGTAACGCCGAACTTCATTGCTGTTACATACATATAGCAAATTGTCTTTCATCGTTATACCGTGTACACCCTTAAATTCTGCCAAAACGGTGATCAGATTTTCAAACTTGCTGTCGCCATCTTTATCCTGCAGCATCAACACATCGCCGCCATCCCTGCGGGTAACATATACATTGCCTTGTGGGCTGGTATATAACATCCTTGGTTTGCCTAAACCCGAGGCCGCTAACGTTACCTGCCAACCGGGAGGGGTTTTTAACAACTTTAACATTTCTGGCTTAAAATCAAGAACCTGCGCATAACGCGTAATATTGGTCGACCTGGTCACGTCCTTGGGGGGGATGCCGCGTTGTGCTTCTGCTTGTATAACGCAAAGCGATAAGGCAAGCAGGGAGGGTAAAAATAAGTTAATTTTTTTCATAGGAGTATTTTAGATGCGCTAACATAATATGCCAGGATAAGTTTCCTAAATATTTGCTCCTTGCGCAGAATTCTACGTTGAAATATGAATTTCGCGAATTTTTCTCCATTGGTCATGGTGATTGCTTTAAAATAGTCAGGAGAATAACGCTACGATAAAAAGTCAAATGGATCGGTTGCTAAAAAACATTTACCGCCTGGCTGTTTACCTCATGGTAAGTAGTTTAGCCGGGGAAAGGGGGCTTAGCTTACGCAGATGCGACGGAAATGTCTTGCATGTTTATTTGATCAATGATGGGCTGTTATAACAAATGGATAAGGAATCAAATAAATCTATTTAACACGCCATATTTTACGTGACAATACTCCCATGGCTACCACAAGCAAAACAAAAAAGCCTATTGCAAAATCTTTATTTGCGTTGATCAAGGCGGCCATCATAAGTGGCCCCGTACCATAACCTGCAAAAAGTATCCCGCTGCCTACGGCTATCAACCTGCCTGCTGAAATGCCGCCAAGCGGAAGTTTGAGTATTCCGATAAATAGCGGCTGGGTAAAACAATAACCAATTGACATAACTGCCAGTAAACATTCTGCCAGCCACAAAGGCACGTTCAGCATCATGGTGAAAAGAGCTGCAATGGTTAATGCCAGGCCTGAATAAAGGATCCGGATTACTTTAGTATCAAGATGATAATGCAACATCAGCAAGGTGGCGATATATCCGGGCAAGCCGAGTATCAATAAGGCGGTGGCAATCTCATTTTCATTCAGTTTGTACTGGGTTGTAAAATAATAACTTACCCATACAAATACTCCTGAATGGAACACACCAGAAAGATAGACGAATGAGTAAATATTCCTGCCTTTGCGTATCAATTGCAGACCTGATGTTCCTTTAACCATGTATTGCTGGCGATATTGATGAATATTATTTTTGTGAATGAACACGGTATACAATAACCAGATTACTGCGGTGAGGACGCCGATCACCTGATACAAATAACGCCATCCCACTGATTCATTCAGCCATCCGCCGATGCTTGGCGCGAAAGTCATGCCTGTTGCCAGATATAAAATAATCGCTATCATATTGATGAATGATTCTTTTTTGTCTACTGATCTGGTGGCTATGATAAGTGCGGCCGGTAACATCGTTCCGGTTCCCAGGCCTGTTAGAACCCTGCATAAAAGGAAAACTTCTGCGGATTTAACTGTACTTAGCACCACAGAACCTAAACTCATTGCAAGGAGCGACAATGAAAACCACTTATCTGGTTTTTTAATGGTTGAAGGGAACAGTACCATTCCCGCTGCTGCGAAGGCAAATGGAATGGCAAAAGCTGGTATTGACATTTCCAGTAAGGTAGAGTTGAATTCGTTAAAATATCCAGGTATTAACGGCGCAATAAAGTAGAGCTGAAACATCAGTAAAAAACAGGAGGTACCTAACACAATATTGAGAAACCAGGGGTATTGCGTGGCAACTGGTTTGCTTATTTTAAATTCTAATGAATACGTATCCTGGTGTTTGTGTGATTCCTTAATCATCATATTAAATCCGTTGTTAACCTGATCAAATTTAGATAAGACAGTCTGTATATACTTATTAGTTGAATCATGACAGAATTTAGATTTCTGATAAAACGGAAGTGATGCGGGAAATGGTTAAACTCAGTTGCTCATCCATTCTCAACTGTAACGCGGTATATAGCGGTCGCGATGTGATTTGGCTAAATATGGTGTCATGCTAAAAGAGTTTAATTTGTTTAATGTACTGATTGTGAGTGTTTTATTTGTGTTGGCATAGTGTTGGATTAGTACGGCATTGAGTTTAACAATAAAATGAACGTTATGAAAATTTTAGTAATCGGCGGTACCGGAAATCTCGGTTCAAAAGTAGTAAAACAACTGCGTGCACTTAACCACGAGGCAATGGCTGGCTCACCTTCTACGGGTGTAGATTCTTATACGGGTGCGGGTTTAGCGGAAGCCATGAAAGGCACGGATGTAGTGATTGACCTGTCGAATTCAGCTGTATACGATGAACAGTCGTCTGTAGACTTTTTTAAAAAAATTGGAACCAACTTGATCGCTGCAGGAATTGATGCTGGTATAAAGCATCAGGTAACGATATCTATAGTGGGCAGCGACAGGATGCCGAACCTTGGGTATATGAAAGGAAAATTAATACAAGAAGAGATGGTGAAAAACTCTGGTCTGCCCTACACCATTATCCGCAGTACCCAGTTCTTCGAGTTTGTACCTTTCCTCATTGCGGCAGCATCGCAAGGCGATGTAGTTTGTGCACCGGCAGTAGACTTTCAGCCAATTGCGGTAGAAGATGCAGCCAGTCTGGTGGTGAAATATGCACTAGGGCAGCCTTTAAACGGAACTGTTGAAATTGCCGGGCCGGAACGTAAGCCAAAAAGCGACTTCATTGAAAACTACATCGGCAGTGCGGACCCTTCTAAAAAGGTTATTGCAACGGGGAAGAATGAATATTTTGGTGCTGAGGTGCCTAAAGATGGACTGGTACCTTTAGGGGAGGTCACACTTGGCAATACGCGTTTCAGCGATTGGCTAAGTAGTCAGGCTCTGCCTGCCTGAAGAGCGGGTCAAATTACTTAAATATTATATTACCAATATATTAACCGGACGGATATGCTTTAATTCAAAATAAGCTTGACATTTCAAATCTTTTAATGCAACTTTGATGCGAATTGAAAAAGCAAGGTAAAAATATGCGCACTAAATGCTATCAGCTAGGATCTCTGCTGATAGTGATGCTTTTTCTCTCCATTTCAGTTATCCAGGCTTTACATAGTCATAACCGTCCGGTTCAAACCGAGCAGGGCACGAATGATGAGGACACTGTTTCGGCATCAGATCAGTGCCAGCTGTGCGACTACTTAACCCATAAACAGGGGAAACAATTGTTCCTTTCGTATGCGCCGGTATTGGTGCTGCCTATTCCGGAGCCAATTTCGTTTAATACCAGGATTTTTGTAGGTAACTACAAATTTACCCTGCAGGGCTTTACCAATAAAGGCCCGCCCGCACTGATTGCCTAAGCAATCTTTCTCTATCTGACAGATTTCTTTTGCTGGGCGTACTCCGGTACCTCAGTATCATCCTAGTCGATTTCCTTTTTATTCATTTAGCGATTGCCCTGCAATAGTATGCTTCATTTTTTAGCATATGGATTGCAATTGTGGCCCTATCGCTATAAACTTCATACTTAGTGAAGAAACTTTTTTTTGCACTACTGCTCCTCGTTCAGGTTTTGGAAACGATGGGGCAAGGACTTACTTTGTCCGGAAAAATTACGGACGCGCAGCAGCAACCACTTAAAGGTGTGTTAGTTACCCTCAGTGCAGGGAATGATAAGGCGCTTACTGATGCAAGGGGTATGTATTTGTTCAGCGGTCTGCCAGCAGGTAATTATGAGTTAATGGCAAGTTTACAAGGATTTAAGGAAACAAAGATGAGCCTTGTACTTAACACTTCCAGCATACAGGTGACGCTAATCTTACATCCGCTACATCATGAATTGAAGGAGGTGAAGATAAAGGACAAACATGTTGAACTGCGCAGAACAGAGGAATCGCTCAATGTGGAAGTGGTAAATGCCGACTTTATCCAGCGGAACCTTGGTGGGAGTCTGATGAAGACATTGGAACGCTTACCTGGAATTAAAACTATCGGCATAGGCTCAGGACAATCGAAACCACTGATACGTGGACTGGGTTTTAACAGGGTAGTAGTGGTGGATAAAGGAGTAAAACATGAAGGGCAGCAATGGGGCGCCGACCATGGCCTGGAGATTGACCAGTTTGCGGCTGGCGAGGTTGAACTGATTAAAGGCGCCGCATCTTTTGTCTACGGCTCGGATGCAATTGCGGGGGCAATAGACATTAAACCAGCGGCCCTGCCGGCAGCCCATACACTTGGAGGATCGGCAGACCTGATAGGGAAAACAAATAACAATTTGTATGGCGGCTCAGTAAATCTCTACGGGCGTAACCAGCATTGGTTTTTTGATGGGAGGGCAACCTACCAGAATTATGGCGACTACCGCGTGCCTGCTGATCAGGTTTATGTTTATGATTATGCTGTCAATTTATATAAAAACAGGCTTCGTAATACAGCTGGTAATGAGACAGGTTTACACCTGAACACGGGGTATGCGAGTGACCATTTTCGTTCTGTTTTTTACTTAAGCAATGTTTACAGTAAAAGTGGATTTTTTGCTAACGCGCATGGACTGGAGCCCCGGCGGGTGGATGATGAAATGCATGATCAATCCAGTCGCGATATCCTGATGCCAAGTCAGGAGGTAAACCATTTGAAGCTGATCAACCATACGGAATATCATTTGGATGCACATCGGCTGGAACTGGAACTCGGATATCAGCATAATTTTAGACAGGAATTTAGCCAATATGTAAACCATGGTTATATGCCACCGGTGTATCCGGCAGACCTTGCCATTCCGGCAAATCTGGAAAGGGAATTTGATAAAAAGGTGTATAGTGCAAACTTACGTGATAATATCATATTGGGCAGGAACACTGTCAAATTTGGTGCAAATGTAGAACAGCAAAACAATGGCATTTATGGCTGGAGTTTTCTGGTGCCTGCTTTCCGGCAGACTACTGCGGGAGCCTTTGTATATGACAAGTATAAGCTAAGCGAGGAGGTGCTGCTACACGGTGCTTTAAGATATGATTATGGCCAGGTCCATATGTTTGGTTATCAGGATTGGTTTAACTCTACAACAACAACCAATGGCGTTACTGTTGCTGAAAAGTTAACACGCGCAGATGAGCTTAGCCGTACTTTTAATAGTGTGGTGTGGTCGGCCGGATTAAACTATAATCCAGAGGGTAACTTTAGCCTGAAAGCCAATATCGGCAAAAGTTTCAGGATGCCTATTGCCAAGGAACTGGCAGCCAACGGTGTAAACTATCATTATTTTAGTTATGAGCGCGGTAATCCTGATTTGTCTCCCGAGCAATCTTACCAGGCAGATGTGACCCTTGGCTGGACAGCCAATCGCTGGTCGGTTCAGCTGAGCCCCTTTTACAATTACTTTCCAAATTATATCTACCTGAACCCTACTCCCAATCATGACTATTTTTACGGTGCAGGAAATCAGGCATTTGAATATGCACAAAGCCGGGTGATGCGTTATGGTGGCGAATTGCAACTAAAATATCAACTGTTAAATAGCCTGAGTACGGAGGTGCTGGCAGAGTATCTGTATGCAAGGCAGCTGTCTGGCGATAAAAAGGGATACACACTTCCTTTCTCGCCGCCGGCATCTGCATTGTTTAACCTTACCTGGTCGCCAAAGCTAAAAGGCCGCTTTGAGAATAATTACCTGTCTATAGATTATCGGCTTATTGCCACTCAAAACAACATTGTGCCGCCTGAAAAGAAAACACCCGGTTACGGAATAGTTAATCTGCAGGCGGGAACAAAGATCCGTATTGATGAACGTCCTTTGATGATCAGCCTGCAGGCGCAGAACCTGCTCAATACCCGTTTCCTCAACCACACCAGTTTTTACAGGCTGATAGAAATGCCGGAGGCCGGGAGAAATCTTATCCTTTCGCTGAAACTCCCTTTTACTCTGCATTGAGCAGCACATTAAAACTTCAACAATTAATCGATCATAAACACAACACTCAACATTCATGAAAACGAAAAGAACTATACTGGCTTTTTTGCTTTTTACCTTATGCTTTACAGCCTGCAGGAAAGACAATGATGGCAATCCGGAATTAGGCCTGCCGACCATTAATAACCTGGAAATAGGGCTCAATAACAATGAGGCAGGCGTAATAGGAAAAGACTTTCATTTTAATGCCGAGGTACTGGTTTCGGGCAAAATCGAAAATGTACAGGTAAAAATTCTGCCACGCAGCGGTGAAACCTATAGCAAGGTGTGGAGCCATGAAATTACGTGGGACCAATACCGAGATGCCAAAAATACTACCGTCCATAAACACTTTTATATCCCTACAGATGCGGTTGAAGGCAAATACGATTTTCTGATTATAGTAAATGACCAGAACGGTACTAAACTGGAGGTAAAAAAAAGCCTGACCATCTATACGGAGGCCAATGCCCCGGATTCAATCGAATTAGAACACTAAACATTTAAAATCCACAATACACATGAAAAAGCCATTACTCTATTTTTTAGCCAGTGCTTTGTTAGCTGTAAGTGCCTGTAAGAAGGACGGGGAAACAGCAATAGATACAGAATATCCGGTAATTGATATTACGGGGGTAGCTGCCTTTCCTAAACAATGCAGCCAGATTAAACGCGGGGAAAAATTTGTGTTCCGTGCGGGCCTGAGCGACAATACCACACTCGGATCGGTCAGCGTAGACATCCATCACAACTTTGACCACCATACGCATAGTACAGAGGTAGAAACCTGTGCTATGGATGCAGTAAAAATACCGGTTTTGCCCTTCCTGCTGATACAAAGTTATGCGATCCCCCTGGGGCTTGGAAGCTTTGAGGTGCAACAGGAGATTACAGTTCCTGCAGACATAGATCCGGGGGACTATCATTTTATGATCCGCCTCACTGATAAGGAAGGCTGGCAAACAATTAAAGGTTTAAGTATCAAAATTATATAACATCATCATTAACCATTCATTCAAAATTATGAACACAAAAAACAATTTCAGGAGACTAGCAATGATCTTAACGCTGGCAGTGGCATTTACAGCTTGTAAAAAAGACAATGATACTTCTACGCCTGAAGAGGACGTAAGCGCTAAAGAACATAAATATGTTCGTGTACTGGTGAGCGACGAACTGACCAGTCAGCTTAATTTATTGGATCCTTTTGCTGGAACTATTACCGCTTTTAATGGCAAATACCCCTTGGCTAATCTGTATGCTACCGCCTCTGGCAGGTACGCAGCAGTGCTTTACGGCAGCCAGAACCTTGCAGAAATTTTTGATAGCGGTCTGCTCTCGCACGGTGACCATATTGATGTAGACCGTGCTCCTCAATGGAGTACCATTACAGCTACCGGCCTGAAGCCAACGCACTTTAAAAGCAAGGGCACGGAATCTTTGATTTTCAATGACGGCGACGGCACGTTGAGTGTTGGAAACGACGCGGATTTTAACACAGCCGGATCAAAATTTGCTGTGATCAACGCAGGTCTGTTACCTCACCACGGTGCAATGGCGCAATTTAGTAACGGTACCTATGCGGTTACGGTTGCAGCAACCAGCGGAGCCTCGCCAAACCGTGTGAAGGTGATCAGCAAAACCGGTAGCCAGATACATGCTTCTACGTTAGAAATAGGCAGCATTCATGGCAATGCAAGCGACGGAGATGTAGCTGTATTTGGCGGTTTTACCAGTGCAGCTGCAACTTCGGGAGGTGTACTGGTGGTGAGCGCAGCCGGAGAACAGCGTTTGATACCTAATCCGGATGGTTTTGGGGCTTTCCGTTTAGCAAGTATTTATTATGCAGAGTCTGCCAAAAAGTTTATTGGTTATGTGGCGACTAAAGGAGCCTATCTTATTGATGTTGCCGGAAATAAAATTACACCGCTATATTCAGGGAACGATGCATTTCAATGCAAGGTGGACTATGCAGGAAACAACCTGCTGATACTATCGTTAGACGGGAAACTGCGTATTTACAACTTATTGACAGGAGAGTTGAAAAAAGAGGGAACTGTGATGTCGGCCGTAAATTCAACAGATACCTATAAACCTGTGCTGGAAGCAACGGCAAAGTACGCCTATATTGCAGTTCCGTCTGCAGGTGAAGTGCAGCAAATCAATATTGAAGATTTTAGCAAAGTAACTAAACATAAGGTTTCATCGAGGCCGGTAAGGCTTACTTTGCTGGGATTTGAAAATAGTGCTGGTCATAACGACTAATATCCTGCTCTTTAAAAAGTAATTACCTTTAGTTATGAAGTAAAAAGGCATTCCCGATGCCGCTTTACTTCATAACTTTTTACAACTATTTTAACTTATGTAGTTTGTGGTGGTGAAAAAAAAGCAATTGTCGAGGATTAATCGAATATGGAACTGAATAATGTTACTTTATTTAGTTGTATTTCCATAAAATTTACGGATTTAAGACTATCTATTGTTAATATAGATTGTAATATGGAGTTTTACCTAAATAATAAAGAGGTAAATGGTTGTTCAACCAACATTGTTTGCCGGTTTAATTAACAACCATACACTAAATGAAAAGACTGATCCTATTTTTAGCTATTGCTGCATCGACCGTTACTGCAAAGAGCCAGATTCTTAAGAAAGTAACCTGGAGTTATGCTGCGAAAAAAACCAGTAAGACGGAAGCCACTGTATACTTCAAAGCAACTATTGACGAAGGATGGCACGTGTATTCCCAAACCGTAAAAGATGGTGGGCCAATCAAAACTACATTTACGTTCCCTGTGTCTAAAGAATACACTTTAGTAGGTAAAACCATAGAGCCAAAACCAATTACCAAATACGAAGAAACCTTCTCAATGAATGTGAGCTATTTTGAAAAAAGCGTGGTTTTTTCTCAAAAAGTTAAGTTGAACGGTGCAAAAGCCGTAGTAAAGGGAACGATAGAATTCATGACTTGTGATGATAAACAATGTCTGCCACCGGAGGAAGTTAGTTTCAGCATCCCTGTTAAATAAGACTCAAGATTATATCATTGGTGGATGCCGTGATTAGGTAAATAAATAATAGTTAATAATGAGGCATTCCGTCAATTGATGGGATGCCTTTTTTGTTTAAATCTGACAACAGGACTTCCCGGTCAGCAGAATGAGACCCGATGCCCACAGCACTGTGCTTGTAAAAACTGACATGTGATCTTCGTTTATTGACATTCTTTAGGAAAAGGAAGAGGCTAAGTTTGTAGAAAAAAAAGATGTCGGTACAAAAATTAAAAAAGCTGGCGGGAATCAATATTCCCCATAGCACGATAGCTACCCAGGCTACAGAATTACTTTTAGAACATGGAACTGAATTTATCTACAATCATTCGTTACGTGTTTTTTTATTCGGCTCGCTCAATGGACAACGTAATCATAAGGCGTATGATCCAGAATTGCTATATGTAAGCGCACTGTTTCACGACCTGGGATTAACACCCCATTATAGCAGTCATGATCTGAGGTTTGAAGTGGATGGGGCCAATGCAGCCAGAGACTTTCTTAAAGGACATGGCCTGCCTAAAGAATCATTACAATTGGTATGGGACACGATTGCTCTGCACACTACCATTGGGATTGCTGAACACAAAGAGACAGAGGTTGCCCTGCTGTATGCAGGCGTAGGCCTGGACGTGATGGGAGAAGATTATGAAAATCTAAGCGCTTCCCACCGGGAAGAAATTATTGCTGCATACCCAAGAAATGATTTTAAAAACAAAATTATACCAACGTTTTTCTCGGGCTTTGCGCATAAAACGGATACAACTTTTGGAAACATCAAAGCAGATGTTTGTGCATTTATGATCCCAAATTTTCATCGCAAAAACTTCTGTGACTGCATCCTGCATTCGCCTTGGAGCGAATAAATGAGGTAAATAGAGTCATAAAGGTATCTATGTGTCATAATATATAGATACCTTTATATCTATATATATCAGGCAGATAAAATTAAAATTTTAAACTATAGAAGGAAAAATTATTAATTTTATGGTTATGAAAGCCAGCATGCACTCCCTTTATTTCACCATTGTTATATCCGTTTTGCCGTTCGCCGCGCGGTTACAAACTAAACCTGCAGAGGCGAAAGCCTGGGTAAAGACTTCGAACCAATACACGCAGATGCTGGTAGACCTGGACAAAAAGTATTCGCCGGAATATGGATCTTCACAGGGATTAGCTGAGTATGACAACGATATTTCTGTGCCAACGTTGGCCAATCAGCTGGCTGAGCGTAAAGAAGAGCAGGCTCTGCTGCTGAAATTCAATACAGCACTTAAGACAGAAAAGGAAGTGCCGGTTTTGCAGGATCTGAAGATCCTGATGGATCATTTAAAGCTGCGCTTTCGTGAACAGGATTTTGAATTGAAAAGTAAGGTGCCGTATTACAACGGGGCATCCATAATTTATAGCGGATTGGAAGCATTGCTGGACGAGCAAACCGCGGAAGCGCGACGGGCAGCAACGATAACCAGGATCCGCAAATACGCCGGACTGGAAAAAGGTTACAGACCAATTACCTCAATCCTTCAGGAACGCGTGGCACAGCAGATTGCTAAAAAGGATATGGTTTATCCCTCAAAACAAAAGCTGGAGATAGAACTTTCCCGTAATGCCAGCATCATGGATGGCATACCTGAGCTGTGTAAAAAATATAAGCTGACCGGCTGGGAAAAACCTTTTGCGGAATTAAAGAAACAGGTAGAAGCTTACGACCTATGGGTACGTAAAAATATATTGACAAAGGCGCGTACAGACTATCAGCTGCCGCCGGAAGAGTATGCCTTAAATCTGGAATCGGTGGGTATTACAATTCCCCCTGCGGAACTGGCCAAACTGGCCCATACTGCCTTCAACGATATTCAAGAACAAATGACGGCTATAGCTGGCGAGATAGCCAAAAAACGCAACTTGCCATCTGCAGACTACCGTGATGTAATGCGTGCATTGAAAAAAGAACAGGTACATGGCGATTCTATTATTCCCCTTTATCAACGCAACCTGAAAAACATTGAGGAGATTATCCGCAAGCAGCAACTGGTTACCTTACCCAGCCGCCCGGCTATCATTCGTTTAGCAACTGCTGCGGAAACGGCACAATCACCCGCGCCGCATATGGTACCGCCACCTTTTTTAAATAATACCGGCCAGCGGGGGGTGTTTGTACTGCCGCTGAATATGCCTGCCGCCCCTGGTGAAAAAGTTGATGCATATGACGATTTTACATTTGAGGCTGCATCCTGGACGCTGATAGCCCATGAGGCCAGGCCCGGTCACGAAATGCAATTTGATAAAATGGTAGAAGAAGGGGTATCAAATGCGCGTTCACTTTATGCCTTTAATTCTACCAATGCCGAAGGATGGGGCTTATATGCAGAATATATTACCCGGCCCTTCATGCCACTGGAGGGACAACTGGTATCATTGGATTACAGGTTGCTGCGCGCCGCCCGTGCTTTTCTCGATCCGGAACTTCAGGCTGGAACAATGACGCAGCAAAAAGCCATGGATATATTGATGAATGACGTGGTGCAGTCGCACGCTATGGCCAAACAGGAGGTAGAACGTTATACTACAAAAATGCCGGGGCAGGCCAACAGCTACTTTTTTGGGTTTACAAAGATGATAGCATTGCGTAAAGACACCGAAGAGGCATTGGGCGCTAAATTTAATGCGCTGCGCTTCCATGATTTTATCCTTTCGCAGGGTCTGCTTACCCCAGCGCTGATCAGGGAAGCAGTGATGCAGGAATTTATACCAGCTGAGTTGAAATAGAATGATGGCCGAAGGCCATCATTCATCTACAAGCTGATCTGTTAAAGCAGGCCAGTGCCTGGATAAAATGTCTTCCAGTTCTTTAATTTCATTGCAGTAAACTGTCTTTTTCCGCTTACCAAAATAAAGGATATTTTCTACCCTGGGGCTGCTATCCCAGGCAAGTTTGACTGCCCGGTCTGCGAGGTATTTTCTACAAAGAAAGTCTGGAACGAGGGCGAAACCTTCGCCATTGGACATGCATCGTAGAATGGAACCATAGTACGGCAGTACATAGTTTGGCCTGAACCCGGGTAATGAACCAAAGCTGGCTGTCCAGAACCTTTTCAGATGTTCATTGCCAGCATTTGTAATATACCATTTTTGAACGGCCAACCAATCTTCAATAGGCTGCCGCTGGTTGCCGAGCACAAGCCTCTCCAGTTCTGTAGTATTGGTTTGGCTGCCACATACCAGTACCATTTGCTCTACGGTAAAAGGGGTGTAGGTAAGATGTTGCTGATGCCCTTTTTGTTCTGTTAAAATGAGGTCGAGTGCGCCATCATTGAGCTCCTGCAACATTTGCGGATACTCGCCAAACCGGGTGATCAGGTTAAATGGCAATTTAGAAACGTGCGGTTCCAGGGTATACTGAAACATCTCAAAACCCATCCCCACGCTAACAGTTGGTTTTACCAGCCTGGATCTGCGGTGAAAAATCTGCTCGGCCTCTTCGAGCCCATTCATGTGCTCGATAATGAAATTGTAGAGCATAGTGCCCCGCTCCGTTGCCATCATTTTGCGGGTATGCCGCTCAAAGAGTCGGTAACCCGTATAAGATTCCAACGCACTGAGGTGGAGACTGACCCCGGGTTGCGAGATCGACAAGAGCTGAGCTGCAGCGGATAGCTTGCCAGCTTCGTAAATGACTTTAAAAGTCCTGAACCATTCTAAATTTAGCATTGCCTGTTGATTTTAAGGTCCATACATATTCTTGTTTATTGAAAGGTGTCTCACTTATGCCTGAATGTCTGGTAGTGACAGGGCCGGAAACGGTGTAACCCTTTCGTTCAACCACCCCAGAATGTCCCTGAAGATGATTCCATTATATTTATCGTTCAATAGATCATGATAATGCCCTTCATATAATTTCAGTTGCTTATCTGTAGACGAAGCGTTTTCCATAAAGTATTCACTTCCACTGGGCAGTGTGGCTTTGTCTGCAGTACCATGGAGGATGAGCAAGGGAAGGTGTATGTCAGACATTTTTGTTTTCAGATATTCGGCTGCAAGCAATAACTGCTGCATGGTTTTAGCCGGTTGTTTTTCGTTCGCCAGTAAGGGATCGTGGTTCATCTTGTCTACAATTGCATTATCGCGGGAGAAATCGCTGTTATTTAACCTGACTAGCCGTACATGCGGAATAAGGCGACTCAGGAATTTAATTGTGGCAAGGGCAAAACCTGGAGCAGGGAGATGAAAGGCAAAACTTTCGCAAATGAGTCCGTCAAGTTTGGCCTGATAAAGCTGGGCATACACAGCGGCAAACACGCCTCCGGCACTATGGCCCAATATAAATAGGGGAAGTGCCGGATGTGGAGCTGCTGCAATGCCCACCAGCTGATCAATGTCTTCAATAATTTCTTTGTAATCTGAAATGTAGTACCGTTCACCATCAGATAAGCCTCGACCGCGGAGGTCAATAGCATATACTTCAAAGTCATTTTCACTAAGGTTGCTGGCAAAATTTTGGTAATATTCACTATGCGAATTGAGTCCGTGTACTATAAGGACAATGCCTTTTGGCTTACTAGTGGTTAGCCAGTTTCTGTAGTAGATGTGTTGCCCCTGCTGGTTGGTGAAAGTTGATACCCGTAATTTTTCTATTGACTCCATAGCGGCTATATCATTAAATACATGCCATTTAATAAACCCGTCTGGAGCATTAGCTGAATAGTTTTGAATAGTCTGAAGATCAGTGTATTGTGCTTTGTGGGTAGAAAGACGATCAATACCCTGCGAAAGATGCCTCCGATATTTTCGGAGGCATCTTTCGCAGAACTACGGAAATATCGGAGTTGATGATATTTCGGGCGTTTAATTTCCGGCCGGATCGGTCAGATCTTCCTTTTTGATTCCGAGTTTTGTCATTTTCGATTCCAGTGTTGTTGGTTTAAGGTTCAGTAATTCAGCAGCACCGTTTTTGCCACGGATACGGCCATCCGACTTTTTAAGAATAGAAATGATATATTCCTTTTCGGTTTCCTGCTGGATAAACTTTACGTCCTGAAGTGTTTCGATGTTTGGACTGGATGTTATACGAGGCGCGGCACCCGTCAGGCTCCGCATTAATTCTAAAGCAGATTTGCCATCGCTTAAAATAACTGACTGTTCCAGTACGTTTTCGAGCTCACGAATATTTCCAGGCCAGTTATAGGCATGCATTTCTTTCAACATTGCGGGGGCGACGCCTTTAAATGTCTTATTGAATTCTTTGCAAAACCTGTCTGCAAAATACATTGCCAGTTCATTAATATCGCTCTTTCGTTCACGCAGGGGCGGTAGGGTAATGGGGAAGACGTTGAGACGGTAATAGAGGTCAAGACGGAAATTGCCAGCGGCCACTTCTTTTTCAAGGTTGCGGTTTGTAGCCGCCACTATGCGCACATCTACCTTTTTGACTGCCCCGCCCCCTACATATTCAATTTCCTTTTCCTGCAAAACCCGCAGTAATTTTACTTGCATCTCCAGGGGTAGTTCCCCAATCTCGTCCAGGAAAATGGTCCCCCCTTCAGCCTGTTCAAACTTCCCTTTTCGTTTTTCTACAGCACCGGTAAATGCACCTTTTTCATGACCAAACAATTCCGATTCTATCAGCGTAGGCGGAATGGCGGCACAGTTGACCTTTATGAACGGACCGCTTTTTCTGGGGGACAGCGAGTGAATGCATTGGCCAATTTTTTCCTTTCCGGTGCCGCTTTCACCCAGTATTAAAACTGATGTAGTGTAAGGAGCAACCTGTGTAACCAGGTCGAGGGTAGCCAGCAACAGCGGATGTTTTCCAATAATGCATTTAAACGCGGAATGATCTGTACCGGTCTTTGGTTTTTTAATGCCCGCGCTTACCTGGGTCACCGGCGGGGAAGGTTCAGGTTCATGTTGGTTTATTTTTTCCGTAACGATCATGAGGCATGCTTTTAGACGGTTTAGCATGTCGACATGATTTTGAGTGTAGATGTCCCGTTGCCGGCTATAAAAGCAATAGTGCGCCTGCGTTCCATTGCTCAACAGGATTGGATATACCAGGCACGACTGTATATTAAAAAAGTTTATTAATATTTTTTGCAGCGAACCGACAGGTGTATACTCATCAGTAAACGGAAGGCTGTAAATAGTAGCGTTAGCAGTTGTATTGTTTTCTTCAATGAGCTGGTAAAAGGCATCTTTTTTTAAGCCCGTTATGTTCATCAGTTCCAGTTCACCTATAAATTGGTATTCGTTAAACCCAGTGCGCAGATATCCTGTTTCATTAAACTGTCCCTCACCAGACCCTCCATGTCTCACTAAAATCAAATCAAATGGCACGTGAGGTTGTATGGCCCTGCTAATCTTTGATAGCTTTTGGATTCCATCAGACCTTTCATTGGTAATCTGCACAAACTGATTGTGCAACATTTGTTCCTGCCGTAATTTGGATTCGAGGCTATGCTGATGGCGGTACCATGCAATATCCAGTGCTACCAGCAGGTCCTGTTCCCTAAATGGTTTAACAAGAAATCCATAGGGCTCAGTTGTTTTTGCCTGTTCGAGAACTTTTTGGCTTGAGAACGCAGACAGATATATAAATGCAATGTTTGCGGCCTTTAGTTTTCTGGCGAGGTCGATTCCTGATTCTTTTCCTTCTAACTGAATATCAAGTATAACGAGATCGGGCATTTGTTTTTGCATGATATCTCCGGCTTCTTCGGCAGATGCTGCAATACCACTGACTTTGTAACCTGATTGCTCTAATAGTAAACGCAGGTCATTCGCCAGTACAAACTCATCCTCTACAATTAGCACTTTGTTTCCCATATCTATATATCCAGGCAGAACCTGCTTAAAATTATGTATTTAATTTTAAACCTGACCGTAATATGTAATTCGATTATTTTCTATATTGAAGTGTTTTTAATCAACTTTATTACCATTGTGAAGGATGCGGAACTGTTGAATTATAATATAGCCGCAATCTCTTTAGCTGGCAGCGAGGTTTTTTGCAAAACATCAAACAGTAACTAATATAATGAATAAGTTACATATTGTACCTCACTGGCTGATCATATTCTTTTGAAGAAAGTTGTCGATTAGTTCAGATACTTCTTTGGCATATTCTTCGAGGAGAAAATGCCCTCCGTCAAAGAGATGGATTTCTGCATCGGGCAAATCCTTTTCATAGGCCAGCGCACCAGGTCCGGGGAATATCTTGTCGTTTTTACCCCAGGTAATAAGGGCCGGAGGTTGGTATGTGCGAAGATATTTCTGCCATTCGGGATATTTAGGGAAGTTATTTGCGTAGTCTTTAAACAGAATCTTCTGGATATCTTTAATTCCATGCCGTTCAAAGATAAAATGATCCATATAGTAGCTGTCAGGACTGATAAAATCAGGGTGTGGGGCACCATATAAATACTGTTCTTTTATTCCTTCAAATGACATCATGAAATTAATTGTAGATTCCAGACCGGCAGTGTCTTTTGCCTGGGTTAAGGCCCCGACTTTTTGTACGTCGGGACCGAGGCCTTCTACATAAATATTTGCATTTTGGATGATTAAGGAATGAACCAGTTCTGGCCTTTTAGTAATCACCCGAAATCCCACAGGTCCCCCATAATCCTGCATATAAAAACTAATGGACCGTAAACCCAAGTAATCAATGAATTTCTCAATGATTTCTGCAAGATGGTCAAAGGAATAATTAAAAGCAGAGGGTGAGGGCCAGCTGCTATAACCAAAACCGGGATAATCAGGAGCAACCAGATGGTAATCCTGCGCCAGTAGTTTAATGAGGTTACGGAACATGTGCGAAGAGGAGGGAAACCCATGCAGCAATAAGATGGTTGGCCTGCCCGGATCCCCGGCTTCTCTGTAAAACAGTTCTATATCCTCAATTTTTACCCTCCGGTAGGAGCTGCGCTCAAGACAATCATTATGGTTTGTTTTCATGGTTTTGGATTTAGACTGATTGCGTTGATTGCGTAGTCTGTGAATATTTCTGCGCAACCTTACGGTCGAGGAAATCTTTTATTGTTGCACCAATTTCGTCCCCAAAGCTCTCCAGGGCAAAATGTCCTGTATCAAATAAATGATACTCCAGGTTTACAACATCTTTTTTATAAGCCTCGGCACCACTTACCGGGAAGATATAATCGTTCTTTCCATACACAATGAGCATTTCAGGATTGTAGTCCCTAAAGTACTGTTGCCACTTGGGGTAATTCGGCGGATTGGTTCCGTAATCATAAAACAGATCTAATTGTATCTGACCGTTTTCTGGTCTCTCCAGGTGGCGCAGGTCCATTTCCCAGTTATCAGGACTCACAACGGAAGGATCGGGAACACCATGCGTATATTGCCATTTTAAGCCGTCGGGAGCATGAAAAGTGGATAACGTATGTTCCGCTTCTTTGTCGTTCCTGTCTTTCCAGTATGCTTTGAACGGGTCCCAGAACGCTTCAAGTCCCTCTTCGTAAGCACAGCCATTCTGAACGATTAAACTATCAATTCTTTCAGGGTGTTTTGAGGCAATCCTCCAACCAACTGGTGCGCCATAGTCCATCAGATAGAGGCTGTACCTGGTAATGTTTAACTTATCGAGCAAAGCTTCAATGATGACTGCGAAGTTGTCAAAGGTGTAGTCGAATTCCGCAATAGGAGGTTGTTCACTTCTTCCATAGCCTGGATAGTCAGCAGCTATCACATGATATTTATCTGATAGCTGTTCAATGAGGTTCCTGAACATAAATGAAGAAGCCGGATAACCATGTAACAAGACAACTGCTGGTGCATCTTTTGGCCCCGCTTCGCGGTAAAAAATGTTGACCCCATTGATTTCAATAAACTGATAGTGTGTCTGATTTTTCATAATTTTAAGAATTAAGTTTTAGACTGTGCGGATAATGGCCCTGGCTACCAATCATCGCTGCTTGTATGATGCTCATACTCACAAATCAAATTTAGAGACTATAGTTGTGCGGGAAGAATTTGATATATGACCTGAATTATAGGTGTTATCAGAATATTGATAAATGCTTTATTACCGGCTAGTAATAAAAACCGGGGACTCGGGCAGTTCGAGCTGCCCGAGAATGTTCGCGCTATTCCGGCTTTTTTCGTTTTGCCGCTTTTTTACGTTCGTTAATTGCCTTATTGAGCAAGTATTCAATTTGCCCGTTAATGCTTCTGAATTCATCGTTTGCCCAATCTTCCAGTTCTTTCAGCATTTCCGGACTTACCCTAAGTACAAATGGTCTTTTCTCAGCCATAATTTCATGTTGCTGCTGCTACTGCATGCATTTGTCTTTTTAAGTGTATTTCCAATGCCAGGAATGCCAGCATAAGTATCCACCGGTTTTGTTTGAATTGCGCTGTGAAAGTGATCACTGGGGTATTAAAAGCGCGGGCTCTAATGCTTAATATTTCCGATCCATCAGTGGCTTGCCAGACCGATATACTTTTCCAAAATGATGGTTTTACAAATGTAGCTGTAAACCCGACATTTGCAGTAAAGGTGATTTTTTGTGACCAAAATTCAGTTGATGTGTAACCAATGGTTTCACCTTCGATGTTTTTGATGTCGGTATTGCGCCAGCCATTTCCAGTGATTAACCAGCTGTCTTCACCAGTTTCAATAAAAACCCTGGGCTTAAACGTTCCTTCGTTCCGCAGTATCCCATAATTATACTGTCCGTCGGTAAGTTCATAGGTAGGGTGTAAAAAACCGATTCGTTTTACGGTTAATTCCGTTGTAGTTAACGACTTTATCAAACTATAGTTATTCATGCTTAATGATACAAAGTGCCTGTGTTTATAACTGGTGATACAGCTCGTTCCCCACAAAGTACAACCAGCAGGTTGCTTACCATTGCGGCTTTGCGATCTTCATCAAACTCTACGATGTTTTTTTCAGACAGGCGGGCAAGAGCCATTTCTACCATTCCTACCGCACCTTCCACAATTTGTTTCCTGGCGGCGATGATAGCAGAGGCCTGTTGCCTCTGGAGCATTGCATTAGCAATTTCAGGAGAATAAGCAAGGTGTGAGATACGCGCTTCAAGCACCTGTATGCCCGCGCGGTCCAGTCGCTCGTTAAGTTCCTGCTCCAGCATATGGCTTACCTGATCTGCACCACCGCGAAGTGTAACTTCTCCTGATTCATCTTCCAAATTATCATATGCGAAACCGTTAGCCAGGTGCCTTACTGCCGCCTCACTTTGTATATTTACATACTGTAAATAGTTTTCAACAGCGAAGACAGCTTTGGCGGTATCTGTTACCTGCCATACAATAACCGCGGCGATCTCAATAGGATTACCCAGTTTGTCGTTCACTTTTAGTTGTTGTCCGTTCAGGTTATACGCTTTAAGTGAGATATTCCTTTTCACTGTAAAGGGGTTAACCCAGTAAAAACCATCTTTTTTAACGGTTCCTACATATTTACCAAATAAGGTAAGCACTTTGGATTCATTCGGGTTGACAATGATTAATCCGGTTAGTACGAACATTACGTCAATCAGAGAAAGAATGATGCAGCCTGCGGTGTATCGCGCTATACCTAGATAGACAGCTATTGCCGCAAGTACAAAGAAGATTGTTAAGGCGCCGTAACCCGACGCAGGATTGGTAGTTTTTTCGGTTTGCATAGTTTTGTAATTGATTTAAAATGATATCATAAAGATATCAAACATTTTATTTAAAATCAAGTAAACAAGACATTTATGCTGATCGTCGTTTTTTGTAACGTGACACATCATATGTGTCGGTTCCATTCACTGAGGCGATAAATCCGGGAAATTTTGGGCATAAAAAAAGAGATCAGCTGATCTCTTTTTAAATTTAAGTCGGGGTGGCAGGATTCGAACCTACGACCTCCTGCTCCCAAAGCAGGCGCGATACCGGGCTACGCTACACCCCGAAAATGGTATCACCTTTATGTCCCTCTTGCGGAGGTCTGCGCTTAACAAATATGATGATCATCTTTGTTTGCAGAAACCTTATCTTGCTGATCCGTAAAGATCTTTCTGATTTGGTGTGCGACAAAGGTAAATAAACTCATGACATTTTTATACTTTCTATTGCCCAAAAAAACAGAAAATACTTAATGCCTTGCTTTTCAAGCAGAAAAATTTTAATTGGCCTCAATTATATGACTCGCAAAAGTAATTAATGGGATATTTCTCTATTTTTATCCCTGTCAAATCTGTTTATTCTATGAAAAAGAACCTGTTTTTAGCATTGCTGATCCTTGTATTTACCCACTTCAGCGCATGGGCCGCCAAGGTAGATACCGTTACCACCTACAGTGCCGCGATGAAAAAAAATATCAAAGCTGTAGTGATTACACCAGATAACTACAAAAAGGGAAAGAACTACCCTGTAGTTTACCTGCTGCACGGTGCGGGCGACCGGTATTCGGGTTGGATTACACATGTTCCGGAAATAGCAGTTGCGGCCGACCTATATCAGCAGATTATTGTATGCCCCGACGGAAATGTGACAAGCTGGTATTTGGACAGTCCGGTAAACGAGGACTGGAAGTATGAAACTTATATGATCAAAGAACTGGTACCCTGGGTAGACAAAAATTATAAAACTATCAACGACCGTAAGGGAAGGGCAATTACCGGATTAAGCATGGGTGGCCATGGTGCTCTTTACCTTTCTTTTAGACATCAGGATGTTTTTGGTGCCGCAGGAAGTATGAGTGGAGGAGTAGACATTCGTCCATTCCCTAAGAACTGGAAAATCGCGGAAAAACTGGGGACGATTGAAGAGCATCCGGAAAACTGGGAAAAGAATACAGTAATCAACCTAACATCATTGCTAAGACCAAATGCACTCGCCTTGATTATCGATTGCGGCACAAGTGATTTCTTTTACAAGGTGAATGTAGACCTTCATGAAAAGTTGCTCGCAGAAAATATCCCGCACGATTTTATTATCCGTCCCGGTGGGCATACCTGGCCTTATTGGACCAATGCAGTGAAATATCAACTGCTTTACTTCAGCATTTTCTTCGGTCAGCAGGAAAAATAATAGTTCCTTCAACCTTTCATATTGATTAACGACCCTTCCATTTTGGAAGGGTTTTTTTGTTTCTGAAATTCAGTAATTTGATGGATATGTTGTAATGTACTGATAATTAGTTGTTTGTTTAAGTGTATTCTGGTTTGGTATAGTGATTGGCTATAGGCATTTTAAATACAGAAATCATGATGGTACTCCTTTTTATCACATTACTGATCCTGGTCTGGATCATTTACAAATCAATCGACTGGTTCGAGAAAATCTAAATCACTTATGATCGCATTATTTATTGTCGCAATCGCAGTATTTATCTACATGGTATACGTGCTGATTAAACCCGAAAAATTTTAATTGAAAGTTATGAACACTGAATTATTTGGAGTAGCTGCTACTTTCCTGCTCACCCTGGCGATCGCCATACCTTTGGGCAGGTACCTCGCTAAGGTATTTGCAGGAGAAAAAGTCTGGACAGACTTTTTAAAACCGGTTGAATCTGGTCTATTCAAGCTTTCTGGAATTAATCCAAAAGAGCAGATGGACTGGAAACAACATATGAAAGCATTGATGACGATCAATCTGGTATGGTTGATCTACGGTTTTTTTGTGCTGCTCAACCAGGATAAGTTGCCACTCAACCCTGATGCCAATCCAGCTATGACACCTGATCTGGCATTTAATACAATTATTAGTTTTGTAGTGAACTGTAACTTACAACACTACTCTGGAGAGAGCGGGGCATCTTATCTCACACAGCATTTTGTGTTTATGTTTCTTCACTTTGTGAGTGCAGCTACCGGAATCGCGGCTGCTGTTGTATTATTTAAAGCGTTCCGCGATAAGTCTGCTACAGAACTTGGTAATTTCTGGGAATTTTTTGTGAAAGCAATTACGAGGTTATTGCTGCCACTTTCATTTGTCATTGCGGTCATTCTTGCGTTTTCTGGTACACCTTCAAGTTATGAAGGAAAGGATCAGTTTATTTCGCTGCAGGGAGATACCGTTCATGTATCGCGAGGCCCGGCTGCAGCGATGATTGCTATTAAACACCTTGGGACTAATGGGGGTGGATGGTTTGGTGCAAACTCGGCCCACCCATTGGAAAACCCATCTTATATTACTGATTCGGTAGAACTGATTGCACAGGTGATTCTGCCTATGGCGATGGTTATCGCGTTTGGTATCTTCATCAGACGCAGGAAATTATCATTGATGATCTTCGGAATCATGACGATAGGTATGTTTTTACTGCTTATCCCAACTATTAGCAGCGAACTTGGTGGAAACCCTGCCATTGCAAAAATGGGTGTATCCCAGTTATCCGGTGCTATGGAAGGAAAGGAGCTGAGGTTTGGACCTGCAATATCCGGGTATTGGAGTACAGTTACAACGATTATTTCTACCGGATCTGTAAATAGTATGCACGATAGCGCGATGCCTTTAACGGGCCTATGGCAGTTACTCGGTATGATGATCAATGCATTTTATGGAGGCTGCGGAGTGGGTGTGCTCAATTATTTTATTTACCTCATTATTGCTGTATTCATTTCAGGTTTGATGGTAGGCCGTACCCCTGAATTCCTTGGCCACAAAGTAGAAGCCAGGGAGATCAAAATAGCAGCCATCATCACTTTGCTTAGCCCCTTACTGATTTTGGCAGGTACTGCGATAGCAAGTTTTATCTTCACGACACACGGAGATGCCTCGTGGGCAGTGCAACCTAAAAACTGGTTGAATAATCCAGGCTTTCACGGTTTTTCTGAAATGTTATATGAAATGACCTCTTCGAACGCAAATAACGGATCTGGTTTCGAAGGCTTGGGCGATAATAACGTGTTCTGGAATATATCCACGGGATTTGTACTGCTCCTGGGAAGATTTTTACCGATCATTGGACCGGTTGCCATAGCCGGATTATTGGGTGCAAAAAAATATGTTCCGGAATCGGCAGGTACACTAAAAGCCGATACGTTGACCTTCAGCCTGATGACCTTCGCAGTAATCCTGGTTTTAAATGCCCTTTCTTATTTCCCTGCTTTAGCATTAGGTCCGCTGGCAGAATATTTTACCTTGATTAAATAGATATCATGAAGTCTTCCAATAAATTATTTGAACCTGCTTTAATGCAGACTGCTATAAAAGAATCTTTTATTAAACTTGATCCCCGCGTAATGGTGCGCAA
>Ga0247815_10000446_pt1 | contig 32300 bp, 33 predicted proteins | sample UWRJL194509B1_FD_181014 | JGI IMG/M metagenome (GOLD analysis project Ga0247815, IMG submission 181014) | Plant litter microbial communities from Arlington Agricultural Research Station in Wisconsin, United States - UWRJ-L194-509B-1 | ecosystem: Environmental > Terrestrial > Plant litter >...
CACCGGTGGCGAGCCTGACCGAACAGGGTTTCCCGGTGCTGGATTTGACCGACAACGAATTGGCCAAGCTGCACATCCGGCACATGGTTGGCGGGCATTCCGAGCGGGTCAGCGATGAAGTGGTGTTCCGCTTCGAATTCCCGGAGCGGCCGGGCGCACTGTTCAACTTCCTCAACAAGCTGGGCGGGCAGTGGAATATCTCGATGTTCCATTACCGCAACCACGGCGCGGCCGATGGCCGGGTCATGGCCGGTCTGGTGGTGCCCGAGGATGAGCGGCACCTGATCCCGGCGGCGCTGGCCGAGATCGGCTATCCGTATTGGGATGAAAGCGAGAATCCGGCGTATAAGCTGTTTTTGGGGTGAATTGCGGGTTGTGGGCTCTCGTAGGAGCGGCTTTAGCCGCGAGAGGCATTCTCCCGGCTGAAGCCGGTCCTACGGTCGATTAGCGGGCAAGCCGCCCGCTCGCTCCAACGCTCAAGGCGTAGGCGTGGTTTCCGGCGTGGCTGGCGCGGTCTCAACAGGCGCTGGTTCGGCCTGGAAGGATTCAGAGGCTGCGGGTGCCGGCATAGGCTGACTGGTTTCCACAGCGGGCGCTGCGACTGGCTCAGCCTTTGGTGCTTCTACAGCAGCCTTGGTTTCAGCAGGCTTGACGTCGGCAGGCTTGGGCTCGGTAAGCGCAGCGGGTTTGGCGACTGGCTCAGGCACGCCAAGGTCGGTCTTTGGCTTTTCCTTGATATGCGCGGCTTTCTTCGCTTCTGGCGGCAGGAAGTTTTCCACCAGGATAAAGAAGCGGTCGTAAAACTTGTCCGACGCCACGGTCTCGCTGGCGACCTTGACCATCGAGTCGTCCGTCGAGCCGATCGGCATCGACACCGAACCCAGCACGCCGACACCCACGCTCGCGGAGTTGTTGGTCTTTTTCAGCGCGTAGCGGTCCTGCAAGGCATTGGCAAACATGGTCGAGCTGTTTTCGGTGCCATCAGCGGCGCAGACCACATTGAAGCTGATCTCCATATGGGTTTCGCCGGTTTGCTGGAAGCTTTTGTGCCCGCTGATCATCTTCGGGTCACTGCTGGTGATGATATAGCCCTGACTGAGCAAGGCACGGCGCGCCGCTTCACAGGAGGCGGAGTCAGTCACGGGGTAGGCTCTGGAAAAAGTCCCCGCATCATCAAAGTTTTCATGCTCATACACGGCGGTCTTCTTTGCCGAACAGCCTGCGGCGGCCAGCAGGGCAACTGCCCAGCACGCGGTACGAAAGCTAAATAATTTTGGCATCAAGAATCCTGGAGGAGATAACGGTCAGCAGTACTGCAGACTTGGAAAACATCGGCAAGTCTGCAACAAGGCAGGCGCGGGATCAACGCACAGATTGAAAGGATCTTGTTACAACCGGCAAAGCGGCAAAATGATCACTGTCCCACGCAGGTGCGGGGGCAAACCGCAGAGCCAGAAAGTCGAGCATGGCGCGCAACGCTGACGACATGTGTTTACGCGAGGCATACACCGCGAAAATGCTCAACTCCATCGGTTGGTAATCCGTCAGCAGCGCGACCAGCTGACCTTGCCTGATGAGCGGCGCTGCCAGATAAGTCGGCAACAACGCCACTCCCGCGTCGCACAGCGCAGCCTGCATTGTGGTGATCGAATCATTGCTGCTGAGATTGCCCTTCACCGCGACGCTCTGTGGCACGCCCTTGCGGGTAAAGTGCCACAGACTGCTGCTGTGATAGGAATGGGTCAGGCAGTTATGCAGTGTCAGGTCTTCGATCACCCTGGGTGCTGAATGCGTCCTCAGGTAATCCGGTGAGGCACAAACCACCGAACGGCAGGTGGTCAAGCGCCGTGCAATCAGATTGGGGTCCAACTCGTTAGTGATACGAATCGCCAGATCGATGCGCTCATCGACCAGATTGACCGTGCGGTCGAGCAGCACCATGTCGACGCGGACCTGTGAGTAGCGGCCGACAAACTCAGTTATCGCGTGCATAAGCTGAGCCTGCCCAAACGAGGTACTGGCAGTAATGCGCAGCAGTCCTTTGGGCTCAACCTCCGGCGTCGCGACTACGGCGCGCATATCTTCAGCCAGATCAAGCATGCGCCTGCACAGGGGCAATACCTCGGTTCCTGCCGCCGTCAGGTTCAAACGGCGGGTCGTACGATGCATCAGGCGCGCGCCCGTCCAGTCCTCAAGCTCGGCGAGGAATCTGGAAATCACTGGCCTGGACAAACCAAGCTTGTCCGCGGCAGCCGTCTGGCTTCCACAGTCGACGACGGTCACAAAAGCCTGCATCGCCAACAATTTGTCCATGATTCGACCGTTTTTAGAAACAAACCTGCCGCCAATCTAGCGTTTTTCGGTCGATAAATCTCAACTAATCTGCCGACTCCCAACCAGACAAGATGGAACTCGACATGCTACCGCTCCCCGCACGACGGCTTTTGGCCACTTTCGCCCTGCTCGGGCTCGCAGGCTCCGCTCTGGCGGCACAGCCGTTGAAACTGGACATTTACAACCCGGGTGATGAGGCCATCTTTCCGGTCTCCTCGGTGCTGGTGACTGGCGAGAAGGACGCCATTCTGATCGATGCTCAATTTGCCAAACCCCAGGCTGAGCAGATCGTCGAAACAATCCGCAAGAGCGGCAAGAATCTGACCACCATTTACATCAGTCATGGCGACCCGGACTTCTATTTTGGCCTGCAAACCTTCACCAAGGCCTTCCCCAACGCCAGGGTCGTGGCCAGCGCCCAGACCGTAGCCCATATCCAGGAAACCAAGGATGCCAAGCTCGCTTACTGGGGACCGAAACTTGGCGCAGGCGCGCCTGACAAGGTCATTGTTCCTGAAGTGCTTCAGGGCAACGAGCTGAAGCTTGAAGGCCAGAAACTGCAGGTCATCGGCCTGGACGGTCCACAGCCGGATCGCACGTTCGTGTGGATCCCCTCAATCAAGGCCGTGATGGGTGGCGTGGTGCTGTCCAACAATATTCACGTATGGATGGCGGACACCCAAAGCGCAAAATCCCATCAGGATTGGCTGGCGACGCTGGCGGCGATCGAAAAACTGCAGCCTGCGACCATTGTGCCCGGTCATTTCCTGCCGGGTGAGCTGAAGCCGAATCAATCGCCCGACTTTACCGCGCGCTATATCAAAACCTTCGACGCCGAAACGACCAAGGCCAAAGACTCCGTCGCACTGATTGAAGCGATGAAAGCGCACTACCCAAAGCTGGCGGATGAATCGTCACTGGTGCTGAGCGCGAAAGTGGCCAAGGGTGAGATGAAGTGGTAGAGCGTTTTGACATGCCTGAGATGGACTAGTAGGCGCGAGGCTTGCCCGCGAATCAGACGCTACGGTGACCCAACTCTACCGAAATCAGGCAAAAAAAAAGCGACCCGTTAAGGTCGCTTTCTTTTTTCGCTTCAAGGAGTTCAAGGGCCTCGAAGCTATGTATGGCGCAGCGGACGGGACTCGAACCCGCGACCCCCGGCGTGACAGGCCGGTATTCTAACCGACTGAACTACCGCTGCGTATCGCTCGGACTTGCATCCGTTTGAACCTGTTGAAACAGATTTTCGAGAATCTGTTTCGTTGTAACCCTGATTGATCAGCCTTGAGGCTTTTCAATCGCAGACCGGGCTGACCCGATCCGTAAAATATGGCGCAGCGGACGGGACTCGAACCCGCGACCCCCGGCGTGACAGGCCGGTATTCTAACCGACTGAACTACCGCTGCTTGTCGGTGGACTTGCGTCCGGTGCTGCTATCAAACCTTGTAGCTTGAAACTCACGAAGTGGTGGGTGATGACGGGATCGAACCGCCGACCCGCTGCTTGTAAGGCAGCTGCTCTCCCAGCTGAGCTAATCACCCTTTGCTTCGTTGAGGCCGCGAAATTTACGCACCTAACGAACCTAAGTCAATAGCCTGCTTGAAGTTTTTTTCAGAGACGGCTTTTAGCGACAACTTCCCAGCTACGAGCCAGACGAAGAAAAGGCGCAATTTCTCGCGCCTTTGCCAACTCTGCACAGATCACAACGCCATCAGCGCCTGACCGGTAGCCTCACGAATAAATTCGCTCCTACAGCTTCACTCCACATAAACCATTTTGCGGGTCATGCCGCCGTCGACCACGAACTCCTGCCCGGTAATGAAACCGGCATTGCGCGACAGCAGCCAGGCCACCATTGCAGCCACGTCCTCTACATTGCCTACCCTGCCCGCCGGATGCTGCGCATGATCGGCCTCAGAGAGCGGCTCAGCGCGGCGCACGGAGGGGTCGCGAACGTCGATCCAGCCGGGGCTTACCGCATTGACCCTGATTTCCGGGCCCAGACTGATCGCCAGGGCGTGAGTCAAGGCCAGCAAACCGCCCTTGCTGGCCGCGTAAGCTTCCGTATCGGGCTCTGATTGACGAGCGCGCGTCGAGGTCAGGTTGACGATGCTGCCGCAGTGAGCACGCAGGTACGGCGCGCAGTGCTTGGCCAGCAGCATCGGACCATTGAGGTTGACGGCCAGCACACGATTCCAGTGGGCAAGGCTCAGGCTTTCGAGAGTGGTGTTGCGTGGATCGGCCACCGCAGCGTTGCAGACCAGTGCGTCCAGACGCCCGAAGCGTCCGATCACCTCGGCGACGCCCGCCGCAACCTGTTCTTCGCTGGCCACATCCATGCCAACGAACAATGCGTTCTCGCCGAGCGCTTCGGTCACCCGTAACCCACGGGCGCGATCAACGTCGGCGAGCACGACCTGCCAGCCCTCGGTAATCAGCCAGGCAGCGATGCCCAGACCGATCCCGCGTGCCGCACCGGTAACCAAGGCCACCCGACCATTGCTGGCGCTGGCGGCCTCCATCACCCAATCGCTCACAATGCCGCCAGACCACGCGCCAGATCGGCTTTGAGGTCGGCAACATCTTCCAGCCCGACCGCAACGCGAATCAGGCTGTCACGAATACCCGCCGCTTCCCGCTCCTGCGGCGCCAGACGTCCGTGAGACGTGGTGCTCGGGTGGGTGATGGTGGTTTTGCTGTCACCCAGGTTGGCCGTGATGGAGATCAGGCGAGTGGCATCGATGAAACGCCACGCGCCATCTTTGCCACCTTTGACTTCAAAACTGACCACGGCACCAAAGCCTTTCTGCTGGCGTTGAGCCAGAGCATGCTGCGGATGGCTCTTGAGACCGGCGTAGTGCACCTTCTCGATGCCGTCCTGCTGCTCCAGCCACTCGGCCAGTTCAAGGGCACTGGCGCAATGAGCGCGCATGCGCAGGTTCAGGGTTTCAAGGCCCTTGAGGAAAATCCAGGCATTGAAGGGGCTCAGGGTCGGCCCGGCGGTGCGCAGGAAACCTACGACTTCCTTCATCTGCTCGCTGCGTCCGGCAACCACGCCGCCCATGCAACGACCCTGGCCGTCGATGAACTTGGTGGCCGAATGCACCACCACGTCGGCACCCAGCAGCAACGGTTGTTGCAGCGCCGGGGTACAGAAACAGTTATCCACCACCAGCATCGCGCCCTTGGCGTGGGCGATTTCGGCCAGGGCCGCGATATCCACCAATTCAGCCAGTGGATTGGACGGCGACTCGACGAACAGCAATTTGGTGTTGGACTTGATGGCCGCATCCCAGCCCGCCAGCTCGGCCAGCGGCACGTAGTCGACTTCGACGCCAAAGCGTTTGAAGTACTTCTCGAACAGGCTGATGGTCGAACCGAACACACTGCGCGATACCAGTACATGGTCGCCCGCGCTGCACAGACTCATGACAGTGGCCAGAATGGCCGCCATGCCCGTCGCCGTCGCTACCGCCTGCTCTGCGCCTTCCAGCGCGGCGATGCGCTCTTCGAAGGAGCGCACGGTCGGGTTGGTGTAGCGCGAGTAAACGTTGCCCGGCACCTCACCGGCGAAACGCGCGGCCGCGTCGGCGGCCGTGCGGAACACGTAACTGGAGGTGAAGAACATCGGGTCGCCGTGCTCGCCTTCCGGCGTGCGGTGTTGGCCTGCCCGTACGGCGAGGGTATCGAAACCCACGCCTTCAAGATCGCTGTCCAGCCGACCGGCATCCCATTCCTGAGTCATGCCGCGCCCTCCCTGATGATTAGTTGTTGTACAGATCGATAATCGCGCTCACGGCCTGGGTCTTGACCTTGGAGGCGTCATTGCGCGCCTGCTCGATCTTGTTCAGGTAATGCTCGTCGATGTCACCGGTCACGTACTTGCCGTCGAATACCGAGCAATCGAAGTTGTCGATCTTGATCTTTTTGCTGCCACTGACCGCTTCGATCAGGTCACTCAAGTCCTGATAGATCAACCAGTCGGCACCGATCAGATCAGCGACGTCCTGAGTGGTGCGATTGTGGGCGATCAGCTCGTGAGCGCTCGGCATGTCGATGCCATAGACGTTCGGATAGCGAACCGCCGGAGCCGCCGAGCAGAAGTAAACGTTCTTGGCGCCCGCTTCGCGTGCCATCTGGATGATCTGCTTGCAGGTGGTGCCGCGCACGATGGAATCGTCCACCAGCATCACGTTCTTGCCGCGAAATTCCAGCTCGATGGCGTTGAGCTTCTGGCGTACGGATTTTTTCCGTGCGGCCTGGCCGGGCATGATGAACGTACGACCGATATAACGGTTCTTGACGAAGCCTTCGCGGAACTTGACGCCCAGGTGATTGGCCAGCTCGAGAGCGGCGGTACGGCTGGTGTCAGGAATCGGGATAACCACGTCGATGTCGTGATCCGGACGCTCGCGCAGGATCTTGTCGGCCAGCTTCTCGCCCATGCGCAGACGCGCCTTGTAGACCGAGATGCCGTCGATGATCGAGTCCGGACGCGCCAGATAGACGTGTTCGAAGATGCACGGCGCATATTTCGGGTTGGCAGCACATTGACGAGTATGCAGCTTGCCGTCTTCGGTGATGTAAACCGCTTCGCCCGGCGCCAGGTCACGAATCAGCGTGAAGCCCAGAACGTCCAGGGAAACGCTTTCCGAGGCGATCATGTACTCGACGCCTTCGTCGGTATGACGCTGGCCGAACACGATCGGGCGAATGGCGTCCGGGTCACGGAAACCAACGATGCCGTAACCGGTGATCATCGCGACGACGGCATAGCCGCCACGGCAACGATTGTGCACGTCGGCCACGGCCGCGAAGACGTCTTCTTCGGTGGGCTGCAACTTGCCGCGCCGGGCCAGCTCATGGGCGAAGACGTTGAGCAGCACTTCAGAATCGGAATTGGTGTTGACGTGGCGCAGGTCGGATTCGTAAATCTCCTTGGCCAGTTGCTCGACGTTGGTCAGGTTGCCGTTGTGGGCCAACGTGATGCCGTACGGCGAGTTGACATAGAACGGCTGGGCCTCGGCCGAGGTCGAGCTGCCTGCTGTCGGGTAACGCACATGGCCAATGCCCATATGTCCGACCAGGCGCTGCATATGCCGCTGGTGGAATACGTCACGAACCAAACCATTGTCCTTGCGCAGGAATAACCGGCCATCATGACTGGTTACGATACCGGCAGCGTCCTGGCCGCGGTGCTGGAGGACGGTTAGCGCGTCATACAGCGCCTGATTGACATTCGACTTACCAACGATACCGACGATGCCACACATGCGACACAACCCCTACTTAGTGGAACTGGATTTACCGAGCACTTCCTGCGGCATTGTAGGCGGCAGAAGGTGATCCTTGAACGGCAGATCAGCAGGTACGCTGATGCCGCTGGCGAGCCACTTGCTGGACATCCCGAGAATCAGGTTTTTCGACCAGTCAGCGACCATGAGAAATTGTGGCAACAATCTGGACTGCTGCCACCATTGATCCTGTTGCACCGGCCCCAGGCTCAACAGCCCGACCGCCACTACGACAAGCAAGCCCCCGCGCGCCGCGCCGAAGACCATGCCGAGAAAACGATCGGTCCCGGAAAGCCCGGTGACACGAATCAGTTCTCCGATGAGAAAGTTGATCATTGCGCCGACCAGCAAGGTGGCGACGAACAGAATAGTACAGGCTGCGATCACCCTGAACGAGGGTGTGTCGATATAACTGACCAGATACTGCGAAAGCCCCGCACCGAACATCCAGGCAACGACGCCTGCAATGATCCAGGTCACCAGCGACAGAGCCTCCTTGACGAAGCCGCGCTTGAGACTGATCAGAGCAGAAATGACGACAATCCCGAGGATCGCCCAGTCGACCGGGGTAAATGGCACGTTTGAGCCTGCGAACAGATAAGGCGGCGCATTTTAGCAGAGCGCCAGCCTGCCGGTAAGCGGGGATTACCGGCAGGCCTCACATTCGCTGAAAAAGCCTCAGCCGCGTTCGGGCTGGAAGCGTACGACAATGCCCTTCAGCTTCTGCTGCTTGTCGAGCTGATCGCGCAGACGATCGGCCTCGGCGCGCTCGATCAGCGGACCGACAAACACCCGATTCACGCCGTCGCCGCTGCGGATATACGCGTTATAGCCTTGGGTACGCAGGGTTTTCTGCAGGTTGTCGGCATTGGCCCGATTGGACAGGCTCGCCAGTTGCACCGACCAACTGACCGACAAGCCATTGGCGTCGACGCCACTCGGCGTGGCCGGTTTGGTCGCGGCTTGGGCCGGGGCAGTCGCCGGAGCGGCTGGAGCCGGTGCAGCAGGCTTGGACGCTGGCTTGGCCACAGGTGCAGCAGGTGCAGGAGTGGGTTTTGCAGCGGGCGGCGCAGGCGCGATTGGCGTCGAGGGTGCCACGGCAATCTGGCCGATTTCGTCGTCGGCCGGTATCGGCTCCTGAGGCAATGCCTGAGGTTCAGGAACCGGAACCGGCTCGATCCGCACCTGAGGCGTAGGCGGTGTCTGCGGCGCAGCCGGCGCGTCGACCAGTACCCGATGCGACTCGTCCTGTTTGGTGAACAGCATTGGCAGGAAAATCACCGCCACGGCAATAAGCACCAGTGCGCCGACCATTCGCTGTTTGAATACGTTATCCAGCAGTGCCATTTGCAGCTTCCTCTTTGGCGTGCCGGGTCAACCATTCCAGGGCCTCGGCAACACAGTAAAAAGACCCGAACAGCAAAATTTCGTCATCGGCCGTGGCGTGCGCGCACTGAGCCTCCAGCGCCAACGCAACACTCTGATAGGACGTCACTTTTGCGCCAAGGTTCTGTAGTGCCATCTGAAGATCCGACGCCGGGCGACTGCGCGAGGTTGGCAATGGCGCCACAGCCCACTCGGCGATACTTCCAACAAGCTCGGCCACAACGCCTTCGAGTTCCTTGTCGGCCAGCAAACCAAACACCGCAAGACGCTTGCCGACGACTGGACGCTGCGCCATGCGCCGGGCGAGAAACTGCGCAGCGTGGGGGTTATGGCCCACATCCAGTAGCAAGTGCAGGTGCTTGCCATGCCAGTTGAACGAACGCCGATCCAGGCGACCGATAATCCGCGTGCCAAGCAATGCCGAGCGAATCACCTCGGGTTGCCAGGCAATATCCAGCAACAAATAGGCCTGCAAGGCGAGCGCCGCGTTCTCCATGGGCAAATCGAGCAGCGGCAGGTCGCGCAATTCAACCAACTGCCCTGCCCCGTCACGACCCAGCCAGCTCCAGTTGTGGTCGGTGATCGACAGATCGAACTCCCGACCGCGCAACCACAGCGGGCAATTGAGTGCCGCAGCCTGCGCCAGCAAAGGCGCCGGAGGATCCAGATCGCCACAAAGCGCGGGACGACCTTCGCGGAAGATGCCCGCTTTTTCGAAAGCGACAGATTCACGGGTATCGCCCAGCCAGTCGGCGTGATCGATGCCGATGCTGGTCACCAGCGCCAGATCCGCATCGATCAGATTGACCGCATCCAGCCGGCCGCCAAGGCCGACTTCAAGCACCGCGACATCCAGCCCGGCCCGCTCGAACAGCCAGAAGGCGGCCAGGGTGCCCATCTCGAAATAAGTCAGCGTGACATCGCCACGCGCCGCTTCGACAGCGGCAAAGGCATCGCACAGTTCCACATCAGTGGCTTCAACGCCCTGCACCTGCACCCGCTCGTTGTAACGCAACAGGTGAGGTGAGCTGTAGACGCCGACTTTCAAACCCTGCGCCTGCAGCAATGCCGCGAGGAATGCGCAAGTCGAACCCTTGCCGTTGGTCCCGGTGACGGTAATCACCTTGGGCGCAGGACGGGTCAGACCCAATTGCCGGGCAACCTGTTGCGAACGCTCCAGCCCCATATCAATGGCCGAAGGGTGCAACTGCTCCAGATAGGCGAGCCAGTCGCCCAGCGATCCTGGGGTCATACGTTCGCCGGAATCGGTGGAACAACGATAGGTTCCAGAACCGGCGGTACGAATTTAGGGGTCGGCAGGTTCATGAATTGCGCGAGCAGATTGCCCAGGCGCGGACGCAGTTCCTGTCGGTGGATGATCAAGTCGATAGCGCCGTGATCAAGCAGGAACTCGCTGCGCTGGAAGCCTTCAGGCAGCTTCTCACGCACGGTCTGTTCGATGACGCGAGGACCGGCGAAACCGATCAGCGCCTTGGGTTCTGCAACGATCACATCACCCAGCATCGCCAGACTCGCGGAAACACCGCCGTAGACCGGATCAGTGAGTACCGAGATAAACGGCAGACCTTCTTCACGAAGACGGGCCAGCACGGCCGAAGTCTTGGCCATCTGCATCAGGGAAATCAGTGCTTCCTGCATGCGTGCGCCGCCGGAGGCCGCGAAGCAGATCATCGGGCAACGTTTTTCCAGCGCGTAGTTGGCGGCCTGTACGAAACGCTCGCCAACGATAGCCCCCATCGAACCACCCATGAAGGAGAATTCGAATGCGCAAGCGACCACGGGCATGCCCAGCAAGGAGCCGCTCATGGAAATCAGCGCATCCTTTTCACCAGTCTGCTTCTGCGCGCCGGTGAGACGATCCTTGTATTTCTTGCTGTCGCGAAACTTCAGGCGATCGACTGGCTCCAGATCAGCGCCGATTTCGGCACGGCCATCGGAATCCAGAAAGATGTTCAGACGTGCCCGGGCGCCAATACGCATGTGATGGTTGCACTTGGGGCAGACGTCCAGGGTCTTTTCCAGTTCCGGACGATAAAGCACCGCTTCGCAAGAAGGGCACTTATGCCAAAGACCTTCGGGAACCGAGCTCTTCTTGACCTCGGAACGCATGATCGAAGGGATCAGCTTGTCTACCAACCAGTTGCTCATGCTTTATTTCTCCAGTACCGGTGGCTCGAACGCAGACGAATCGACGTCTGCGCATGCCCTTAAATTCTTGGATGATCTGACAACCCGTCGCCAGCGGTCGGCAATTGGCCTGACCTGCATGACAACAACGTCGTCAATCGTGGAACTGCAACAACTTCTGCGCGGCGTACCGACACCTGCGCAGTCTTGAATTCGACCAGTGCGCCAATCAGGCAGCCAGGTTCATGGACGGCGGACAACCCAAAGCCGTCACATCTATAGCCGCTGACTATCAAGCGCCATGCACCGCACTCATGAATGCGCGGATCTTGTCATGGTCCTTGATGCCTCCACTTTTTTCGACCCCGCCGCTGACATCCACTGCATACGGTCGGACCTGAGCGATGGCCTGCGCCACATTGGCGGAAGTCAGACCGCCGGCCAGAATGATCGGTTTACTCAGGCCGCTCGGGATCAACGCCCAGTCAAAGGTTTCACCGGTCCCGCCAGGAACGCCGGCTACATAGGTGTCCAGCAGAATACCGCTGGCGCCGGAATACGCACGGCAACTGGCGGCAATATCGTCGCCGGCCTGGACCCGCAAGGCCTTGATCCAGGGGCGATGATAGCCTTCACATTGCTCTGGCGTTTCGTCGCCATGAAACTGCAACAGATCCAGCGGCACGGCATCCAGCGTCTCGTTGAGTTCACAAGCGCTGGCATTGACGAAAAGCCCGACAGTACTGACAAACGGCGGCAGCGCGGCAATGATCGCTCGCGCCTGCTGCACGGTTACCGCGCGCGGGCTCTTGGCATAGAACACCAGCCCGATAGCATCAGCCCCGGCTTCAACAGCAGCCAAAGCGTCTTCTATGCGGGTAATGCCGCAGATCTTGCTGCGAACGGCTGACATGTAGAGAACCCCAAGCCTTTCTGTAAAGTTCGGGATGGTAGCAAATGCTTTTCCGGACGTCAGCCGTCAAGTTCCGAGAAGCCTGTCAGAAAGTGCGGCCCGACATAGCGTTCCGGCAATGGGAACTCGTCGCGATACTCAACCTGCACCAGATACAACCCGTAAGGGTGTGCCGTCACGCCGCCGGTCCTGCGCACCTTGCTCTCCAGGACATCCCGCGCCCACTCGACAGGACGTTCGCCGGTGCCGATCGTCATCAACACGCCTGCGATGTTGCGCACCATGTGATGCAGAAACGCATTGGCGCGCACATCGATGACAATCATCTTGCCGTGCCGCGAAACGCGCAGATGGTGCAGCTGTTTGATCGGAGACTTGGCCTGGCACTGCCCGGCACGAAATGCGCTGAAATCATGGGTACCCACCAGATACTGCGCGGCTTGCGCCATGCGCTCGGCATCCAGCGGGCGATGATTCCAGGTGATTTCCTGATTCAGATGGGCCGGACGAATCTGATCGTTATAAATGACGTAACGATAGCGCCGGGCGATTGCCTTGAAGCGCGCATGGAATTCAGCCGGCATCACCTTGGCCCACGTCACGCTGACGTCATGGGGCAGATTGATATTGGCACCCATGACCCAGGCCTTCATGGAACGCTCAGCCTGAGTATCGAAATGCACCACCTGGCCGCAGGCATGCACGCCCGCGTCAGTGCGCCCGGCGCACAACAGCGACACAGGGGAATCCGCGACTTTGGACAGCGCATTTTCCAGGGTTTCCTGAACCGTCAGCACACCGGACGCCTGACGCTGCCAGCCACAATAGCGAGAGCCTTTGTACTCGACACCCAGTGCGATTCGGGAAAAACCAGCGGCGGCCATTTCGGCCGCCGCGTTATCTATATTCGCCAAGAAGTGACAGCCTGTTGAATTACGAAATGGCGGCCATTATAAGGCCGCTGAAAAAAGACGCCATGCACCCTGCCCTGGAAATGCAAACGGCCGCATTAGCGGCCGTTGCAGTCAATCACAGAACCCTCAGACCAGACGACTCAGCATGTCCCTGGCTTCGGTTTTCTGACCGTCATCACCTTCAGTGACGACTTCATCGAGTATGTCCCGAGCGCCATCGCTGTCGCCCATCTCGATGTAGGCGCGAGCCAGATCGAGCTTGGTAGCCGCTTCATCGGTGCCTGACAGGAAGTCGAATTCCGGTTCGTCATCATCGAGTGCAGCGGCGTCTTCGGCAGTGAAGCTTGGCGCTTCGAACGGCGTGGCCATCGGCGGCTGCTCAAGTTTCTGCGACAGGCGCTCCAGCTCGGCATTCACATCCTCGATCTCGGAGGCAAACGCCTGAGTGGCCTGATCAGTCTCGATTTCGTCGGCCAGCGACAGATCGAAATCATCCGGCAGGTCCAGATCGTCGGCAGGCTGAGATGGCGCTGATTCACCCAGATTCAACGGTGGCTCGTCGAGACTGAGCAGGAAATCATCCTCGGCACTGAGCGCAGGCTCGTCTTCGGCGCTATCCAGATCAAAATCAGCCAGATCGAAGTCAGCCAGATCGTCCGGTGCGCTCGCCGCCTTGGCTTCGCTTTGCTGTTTCAATACCGACTCGAAACTCAGCTCGTCATCGTCATTGATTGCTGGCAAAACAGGTGCATCCAGCTCCAGATCGTAATGATCGGTTGGATTGGTCACTTGTGCAGGCGAGGCCTCTTCAAGGTCGTCCAGACTCAAATCGAAATCGTGGTCGAACTCATCCGGCTCATCCGCTTGAGCAACCGGTTCCGGCGTTGGCGGCACAGGGGTTTCGGCGACAACGGCCGGTTCAGGCTCGGGCTCCGGTGTTTCGGGCTCGTCGAGCAACAATTCCTCGACGTACTTCGCATCCATTTCTGCAGCCACCGCAGCTGCAGTGGCTGTTGCCGCTGCCGCGACGACGGCAGCGGTGATCATGGCCGGGTAACGACTCTTGAGCTGCTCGACCTCAGCGTGATGCTTTCCCCCAGCCACCAATTTCCGCTCATGGATCGCAAACGCCTTGCTGTTACCTTGCTCGGCGTAGATTTCCATGAGTTTGAGACGAATATCGTCCCGGGCCGGGTCTTCCTTCAACGACTCTTCCAGCAGCTCGACAGCCTGATTCATACGCCCGTAAGCGATATGGATCTCGGCCTGAACCAGTGGATCGGCTGGACGCTCACGAGCAGGATCGACACTCGCACTGCCCATCGGCGCCATTTTCACGTTAGGCGCGGCAACCACCAGCCCGTCGAAACTGGCCTGCGGCACGTCCATATCCATGTCGGACACAAATTCAGATTCTTCAGCCAGCGCACGCGCCATGCGCCGGTGTTTCTCGGCCTCGGCCTTGGCATTGCGGCGGCGCGCCAGAAACAGCATCAACAGCAGCAGAAGCAGCACGACCGCGCCGCCGATCAAGCCGAGGACGATCGGGTTACCGAGCAGCTGTTTGAACGCCTGGTCGGAATCGGCGTCCTGCGCCGCGACCGGTTCAACGGCCAGCGGCTGCTCCGCAGGCGGTGCACTGACTTGAGCCGCGCCTGCTGGCAGGGCGTCTTCGGGAGCGATTTCGCCCGGCGGCTTGGCGGCGGCGCCAGGTGCTGCAACCAATGCGGCCGGCAAAGCCGGGTCGGCAGGCACCGGTGGAACCGTTGCACCTGCGGCCTGCATCTTGGCCAGTTGATCGCTCTTGAGCTGAATCAGGCGCTGCATCTTGTCCAGCTGACTCTGCAAGTCGTTCATGCGACTTTTCAGTTCAGCGTTGTCACGACGCGCGGTGTCCAGATTTTCCTCGGCCACCGCCAGCTTGTTACTCAAATCCTTGTCGCCTGCCGCTCCCTTGGCCGAAGAGCTGGAGCCTGCGGCGACCAGACTCAGGCTGTCACTTGGAGCCACTCTGGACGGCGCAGCACCGGCGCGATCACGGCGGGTCGCATCAACCTGACGGGTACCGGACGGCAAACGACGCCCCTGACGCCAGGCCTGATTCTGTTCGGCAACCTGGGCCACGGCTTGAGGCTGCGGCACGGTAGTGGTTTGCTGCGGATCAGGCAGGCGCAATACCTGGCCTTTTTTCAGGCGGTTGATATTGCCGCCGATGAACGCATCAGGGTTCAGCGCCTGAATGGCCAGCATGGTTTGCTGGACAGTGCCGCCATTGCGCACTTTCTCGGCAATTTCCCAGAGCGTGTCGTTATTGGTGGTCGTGTATTGCGCAGGCTTGGCCCCGGCAGCGGGCGTCGCCTGCGGAACCGGAGTCGGTGGAGGCGGCGCTACCTGAGGAGTCGCCGGCGCCTGGGCCGGCTGTGGCGCGGTCGTCGGCAATTGCGGCGCTGCTGCGGCAGCGGCTGCCGCTTCAGGGGAAAACTTTGGTGGGTCCAGCAACAGGCTGTATTCGCGCAACAGCCGACCATTGGGCCAGAGCACCTGCACGAGGAATTTCACAAAGGGCTCACGCACCGGCTTGCTGGAGGTAATGCGCAATACGCTTTTACCGTTGGCATTCAGTACCGGAGTGAACGTCAGATCGTTGAGAAACGCCTGTCGAGCGACGCCCGCCTGTGCGAAATCAGCAGTGGTTGCAAGACTCGGCACCACTTGGGCGGCGCTCAGGCCTTCGGCCTGTGACAATTCGATCTCGGCTACAAGGGGTTGATTCAGGGTCGACTTGACCGACAATTCCCCGAGTCCCAGCGCGTGCGCCATGCCTGATGACAACGCCGAAGCGGCAGCAATTGCCAAAACCAGTTTGCGAACCTGAACCATAGCCCATCCCTTGTTTAAAAACTCCCCGGCACCCGGGAAGGTAAAGCATGCATTGGGTGTCTAAGCAGACATCTCAGGAAATCAATGACACACACGCTAGAAAGATTCTTTAAATTGAGGCCAAGTATCTTTTACACATAGTCTTTTATCAACAATTGCGCGACCTGCACAGCGTTGAGCGCAGCGCCTTTGCGCACATTGTCAGACGTTATCCACAGATTCAGCTCACAAGGATCGTCAATTCCGCTGCGCACGCGTCCTACATAAACAACATCCTGGCCTACGGCATCTCCTACAGCCGTCGGATAATCCCCGGCTTCGACCAGTTCAATCCCCGACGCAGCTTCCAGTGCGGCATTGACCGCTTGCAGATCAACCGGCCGCGAGGTTTGCAGCGATACGGTAAAGCTGTCGCCAAAAAACACCGGCGCCTGCACGCATGTCGCCGAAACCTTGAGTAAAGGCAATGCCAGCAACTCGCGCAACTCCGCCACCAGGCGCACTTCAAGTGGCGCATGCCCCTGGGCGTCCGGCGCGCCGACCTGGGCGAGCAGGTTGAAGGCCATCTGCCGGTCAAAAAAACGTGGTTCCAGCGGGCGAATATTCAGCAGTTCGGTAGTTTGCCGCGCCAGTTCGGCAACGCCTTCGCGGCCCTGGCTGGAGACTGCCAGGCAGGCGGTGACGTTGACGCGCAGGATTTCCAGCACGTTGAGTAATGGCGCGAGGGTCAGCGCGATGGCCGTGCCGGAAGCACTCGGACTGGCAATCTGATAAGGCTTGCCCTGGGACTCAATCGACTGGGCGTTGATTTCCGGCACTACGCCGGGGGCGTCTGCAGCGGGCAAGCCGCCGGACAAATCGATCACCGAACAACCTGCGGCCAAGGCACGCGCGGCGTAACTGCGGGTAATCGCCGGGCCAGCGGCAAAGAACGCGACCTGCGCCTTGTTGAAATCGAACTCGTCGACCTCTTTGACCCGCACATTCTTGCCCCTGAACGGAACCGAATGCCCCGCCGACTCGATACTGGCCAGCAAGTGCAGCTGACCGACCGGGAAGTCGAGTTCTTCAAGAATCTGGACGATGGTTTCGCCGACAGTACCGGTGGCGCCGATCACGGCGATGTCAAAGGACTGGCTCATGCAAAAACCTCAGGAAAAACGCGGAGCGGCACTTTAACCGTCGCGCCGGGAGCAGGCAATTGATCGGACGTCATCCGAGGGATTCGTTATTCAGGGCTCAAGGCCGAGTGGAAAGAACAACCCGCCGCTCCAGACGCCCAGCCAGCGTCGCCCGTCGATATCCCGAGGCACGGCCAGCTCGACCAATTGATAGAAGACGGTGCGATGAATCAGGGCTTCGAGATTGACCCGCACATGAATGTAAGGCGCGGGCTCGTCGGTCGCGGGATCGATCAGCACCCGCAATGCATGCTCGGCACCGGCTTCGGTCACGTCGTCGACATTGGTGGTAAAGCGCAGCAGCTGATGCTCGCCCTCGCCTTCCACCTCCAGACTGACCGCCACGAATGGCGCGTCATCGACCTTGATGCGGACTTTTTCCACGGGCGTGATCAGGAAATAGTCGTCGCCGTCGCGGCGCATGATAGTGGAAAACAAGCGCACCATGGGTTTGCGACCGATTGGCGTGCCCAGGTAATACCAGGTGCCATCGCGGGCGATTCGCATGTCGATATCGCCGCAGAAATCCGGGTTCCATAAATGAACAGGCGGCAACCCTTTGGATTTGGGGATCTGCGCGAACAGATCATTGGCCTTGCCTGAATCACTCATGACTTTCTCCTTAGCGGCTTACGCCCAGCAGACTGCGAGCGTAATCCTCCAGAGGCGGGCCAAGCAAATCTTGTGGTTTGGTGTCGTGCAGTGTCAGCAATCCGCCACGGCTGCGAATTCGCGCACTGTCGATCAGATAGCGGGTACTGGTTTCGATCACCATCAACTGGATGACCCCGCTGTCGATGCCGAGCCGATCCAGCGCTTCCTGATCGGACCACTCGTCGGTGTTGCTGATTCGGTCATCGGCCTTGGCGAAGCGGGTATAAAGCAGGTAATGCGCACCGGCGGCGCGGGCTTCATTCATTGCCTCATCCAGCCCTAGCGGCGTACGAGCGCGACGAACCATGGGGAAATACTCGATGAAGCCGTTGAACGCCTCCTCGGCCACGACGTTGGGTCTTGGGTAGGCGCTGCCCGGCGGCGCAAACGCGCCTTGAGCAATATAGATGAAGGAGTCCGGCTGCAAGCGCCAGTTACTGATGCGTCGGGTTTCACTGTGATCCAGCAAACCGGCGTCACTGAATTGATCATGAGCGCCCTGGCCCAGATCGCTGACACTCATACAACCATTCAACGCCAACAGCGCCAGTAGCAAAACCAGGCTACGCATCACTTCCTCCCAGGTGCCGGTGACGGAAAACCGGCGAATGGTCGTCGGATGCAGCTTCCGCGCCATCATGGGCAAAGCAGGTCATTAATGCGTGCAGGTCCTGAAAAGGCTCAACCGCCAGTGGTGTCGGGGTTCAGATCAACAGTCGTCTCGGGATCGCGCTTGCGCTTGTTGCCCATGCGCACGCCGATGTCCATCAGGAACTGGAAAAAACCTTCCTGATCTTCGAGGACATTGCTCCAGAACGGCGAGTGGTACAGCGCCACCGCGCCATGGACCAATGCCCAGGCGGCGCAATAGTGGAAATAAGGCGGGACGTCTTCGAGCTTGCCTTCGTTGATTCGACCTTTGATCAGCAGCGTCAGGCGCTCGAAGTTCGAGGCGCGAATCTTGTGCAGCTCCTCGACCAGCTCCGGCACCTGATTGCCCTTGACGACTTTTTCTTCAAGCCGATCAAACAACCGGTAACGCTGGGGATCGCGCATGCGGAACTCGAAGTAGGCGCGCGACAGCGCTTCCTTGTCCTTGTCGACATCCGCCGAATGCAGCAGCTCGTTCAAATCGCGCTCATAGTCGAGCATCAGGCGCAGGTAAATCTCCGCCTTGGACTTGAAATGCTTGTAGATCGTGCCTTTGCCGATACCCACGGCATCAGCAATCATCTCGACCGTGACGCTGTCTTCACCTTGATCGAGGAACAGCTTGAGCGCGGTGTCGAGAATTTCTTGCTCGCGGCGTCGAAACTCACGGACCTTGCGGGGTTCTTTCTGCATAAGAAGGTCTGTAGGGGTCAAAATCGAAGCCCGGTATTATGCCTAACTTGCGCGAAATTGCACGGATCATCCGACCATGGCGTGGTTTTTTGAGCTAAATGGCCGAATCAGCGTTTTGCGCGACAAATGCGTCGCCGGGCGTGCCTGATGTGCGAAATGCGGACTCAGCAGCGGCCTGGCTATTCCAAATCTGTTTAAAAAATGATCAGAACTAACTGGACGCCCTGCAATCATGACCAATACTTAAGGCGTTGGCGTTGCATATCCCCCAAATGACACGCCAGTAAAGGTGCCGACGGATGGCGCACCTTTGTTTTACTCCTAATGGTCTTAACCCGGATTCACCCCCCAGAACCCGGGTTTTTTTTGCCCGGGATTCAGGAGGAACATCCAGCGTCTAGCGCTTGAGGTGCGCCAACGGGAACAGGCGGGCGAAGTTGTCGGTGGTCATTTCGGCAAAGTGCTCGTAGGACTCGCCGCGCAGCATGGCGAGAAACTCAGCGACTTCGCGTACGTACTGAGGCAGGTTGGGCTTGCCCCGATAAGGAATCGGCGCCAGATAAGGTGAATCCGTTTCAACCAGCAGGCGATCTGCGGGAACCTGGCGCGCCACATCACGCAACGCATCGGCATTACGGAACGTGACAATGCCGGACAGGGAAATGTAAAAACCCAGGTCCAGCGCCGCCTTGGCCATCTCCCAATCCTCGGTGAAACAATGCAGCACACCGCCTTGGGGCAAGGCCGCTTCGCGCAACAGGTTCAGCGTATCGGAACGCGCACCACGGGTATGCACGATGACCGGTTTGCCGGTGACGTTGGCGGCCTGCAGATGCAAACGAAACGACGCCTGTTGCAGCTCGGCGGCTTCAGGCTCGTAGTGGTAATCCAGACCGGTTTCGCCAATGGCGATCACGCGCGGGTGATTCAATTCCCCCAGCAACCATTCCAGCGCAGGCGCTTCACCGGGCTTCAGGTCCAGCGGATGAATGCCGACCGAGCAATCCACGTCGTCATAGCGCTCCGCCAGGGCTTTGACTGCGCCCGCATTGTCAGCGCTGACGCCGATACAGAGAAAATGCCCAACCCCTCTGCCCCGCGCCGCTTCCAGCGCGGCATCGAGAGAGCCGGCATGTTCAGCGAGGTCCAGGCGATCAAGGTGGCAATGGGAATCTACAAGCATGGCAGTGGTTATCTACATCGTGTGAGTTGGGCGGTCGGACTTCAAAGCACCGGCCAGATAAGTTTCGATCATGTTACGGGCAGCATTGTCGCCGTCATTGAATTGCACGCCGACTCCGGCAGCCCGGTTGCCTTGGGCGCCCTTCGGGGTAATCCAGGTGACTTTGCCAGCGACCGGAACCTTCTCCGGCTCGTCCATCAGATTGAGCAGCATGAACACTTCATCGCCCAGCTTGTAGCTCTTGCTGGTCGGAATGAACAACCCGCCGTTCCTGATGAACGGCATGTAAGCGGCGTACAGCACGGACTTGTCCTTGATGGTCAGGGACAAAATACCGTTACGGGGACCGGAATTCAGCGGCAAACTCATCACAACTCCTCAGGATTCCAATGAATACAGCCTAACGTTGCAGCGGCAAGCCAGCCCACTGTACCAATAAAGCTTCGAGCAGCAGCACGCGGTTGAGATTGGCCTTGGACATGACCTTCTGGCGCTGGGCGAGAATCCAGTCCTGAATGTCGAGGACCTTGCCCTGATTTGATTTCTGCGCCATGTACTGCAGCACTTTGCGCATGTCCGCCAGACCGAGGCCTTCTTCGTCTTCGGTGAGCTGGTAGCGCAGGATCAGGTGCGACCAATCACAGAACCAGTCGAACAACAGCAACAACGGAATATCTTTCCAGCCTTCCGCCAGTTGCGTCGGCGATTGCTGCTGTTTAAGCAGTTTCTTCACCCCGTCGACCACCAGTGCACGCTGCTCGCGAACGCCCTGGGCCTGAAGACTGACAGCGGCCAACGGCGAACCTGCGGCGAGGACCAGCAATTCGTTACGCTCATCCTGCGTACAGCCGGGCAGCGCGTCGGCCAGCCACGCCAGACTCATGGCTTCGCTCGGCAGCGGGCAGGCCTGTTGCACACAACGGCTTCGCACCGTCGGCAACAATCGGCTGGGTTGATGGCTCACCAACAACAGCACGGTGTTGCCCGAAGGCTCTTCAAGACTTTTGAGCAGGGCGTTGGCGGCGTTGATATTCATCGACTCCACCGGCTCGATCAATACCACTTTGCGCCCGCCCATCTGCGCGGTTTGCACAACGAAGCTGACCAGATCGCGCACTTGATCGACCTTGATCGCCTTGTCGGCCTCTTCCGGCTCCAGCACGTAGTTATCCGGATGGCTGCCGGCAACCAGCAACAGGCAGGATTTACAGGTGCCGCACGCTTCCAGCCCCTCAAGACGCTGACACAACAAATTGGCCATCAACCGCTCGGCCAAGGCCCGCTTACCAATTCCGGCGGGGCCGTGCAGCAGGTAAGCGTGCGCGTGCTGAGGGCGTCCGGCCATTTGCTGCCAGAGCGCATCCTGCCAGGGGTAGGCCTCAGCCACGGTAACGCTCCAGCATTTCCGGGATCAACGCATCGAGGGACTGCTGGACTTGCGGCAGCGACAAGGCCGCATCAACCAGACGATAACGGTCCGGCTCGGCGCTCGCACGCTTCAGATAAGTACTGCGTACGGCATCGAAAAAAGTCCGTCCTTCCTGCTCGAATCGGTCGAGTCGACCTCGCGCAGTGGCGCGGGCCAGGCCGACTTCAACCGGCAAGTCGAAGATCAGGGTCAAGTCCGGGCGCAATTCACCCTGAACGAAGTTTTCCAGCGCGGCAATCCGCTGGTGGCTCAGGCCGCGGCCGCCGCCCTGATACGCGTAGGTCGCGTCGGTAAAACGATCACACAAAACAATCTCGCCACGGGCCAGCGCCGGGCGAATCACTTGCGCCAGATGTTGTGCCCGTGCGGCAAATACCAGCAGCAACTCGGTATCGGCATGCATCGACTCATCGCTGGGGGCCAGCAACAACTCGCGAATGCGTTCGGCCAAAGGCGTACCGCCAGGTTCCCGAGTCAGCAATACTTCAATACCTTCGGCGCGCAGTTTGGCGGCGAGGTATTCGCGGTTGGTGCTTTTCCCGGCGCCTTCCGGACCTTCCAGGGTAATAAACAGGCCAGTCACAGGCAGTCCTCGTTCATCTTCATTTCGGGCTTGGCTCGCTCTGGATGGCATCAGGCTCCGAGGCTGGCTCCGGGACGGGCGCGGTTTCGGGCGCCGTCGCCGCATCAGGGACGGGTGCCGCCGGGACCGGCGCCACCGGATTGGTTTCCGGCGGGATGACTGGAACAACGGTCGGAGCAGCGGGCGCCGGGCTGGAGCGATAATCGGCACGCCGCTTGAGCTGGTACTCTCGAACGGCCGCGTTATGCGCGTCCAGATCCGCCGAGAACACGTGACTGCCATCGCCGCGTGCGACGAAATACAAACTGCTGCCTGAAACCGGATTCAACGCGGCATGGATAGCTTCACGACCCACCAGAGAAATCGGCGTCGGTGGCAGTCCGGCGATGACGTAAGTGTTGTAAGGCGTTGCTTCCTTGAGATGGGCACGGGTCAGCTTACCGTTGTAGCGTTCGCCGAGGCCGTAGATAACCGTCGGATCGGTCTGCAGCAACATGCCCAGACGCAGGCGTCTGACAAACACTCCGGCAATCTGCCCACGCTCCTGGGGAACGCCAGTCTCTTTTTCCACCAGCGACGCCATGATCAAGGCTTGATACGGGTCAACGTAGGGAACATCCGCAGCGCGCCTGGCCCATTCTTCATCAAGCACTTCATCCAGACGGTTGTAAGCCTGCTTGAGCAGCTCGACGTCGCTCATGCCCCGCACATAGCGGTACGTGTCCGGAAAGAAACGACCTTCAGGATAAACATCGGGATGCCCCAGCCTGGCCATCAGCTCGTTGTCGCTCAGACCTGTCAGGGTCTGCTCAAGCTTGGGCTGTTTAGCCAGAGCGGCACGCACCTGACGGAAATTCCAGCCTTCGACCAGGGTCAGGCTGTACTGAACCACTTCGCCACGCTGCCACAAGGTCAGCAACGATTGAGCGTCCATGCCGGGCGTCATCCGGTATTCGCCACTGTGCAGCGACTGTCCGGAGAGGTTGAAGCGCCAGTAAAGCCGCAGCCAGAAAGCATCCTTGACCACGCCATCGGCTTCCAGACGATTGAGCACGCCCGTTGGCGTGGAGCCCGCCGGGACGTCCAGCAATTGTTCCTGGGTTACGTTCAATGGCTGATGCAGCGCTTCGTTCTGCTGCCAAAACGCAGCGCCCAGCGCCAGGCCTGCCAGCACTACACCTGTTTCCAGCAAGACCAATAATTTTCGAATCACTAAGCGATATCCAGAAGCGCGAGAACGGTGCGCTGCAGTTTACGGGTGAGCGGCCCAACCGGCCAGCTCAGCTGCATGAAGCCGCAAACGGGCCACACGCCATAGACACTGTTGCAGAGAAATACTTCGTCAGCCTGCTGCAAGTCAGACATTTGCAAGTCGCGGACTACTATCGGGATACCCAGCGCAGGCGCCTGTTCCAGCAATTCGGCACGCATCACCCCGGCGACGCCGCACCGCGCCAGATCGGCAGTGAGAAGAACCCCACCACTGATCAGGAACAGATTGCTGTAGACACCTTCGATGACGCGCCCGGACGTATCAAGCATCAATCCTTCGGCGTGGTCGCTGTCTTGCCATTCCGAGCGGGCGAGCACCTGCTCCAACCGGTTCAGATGTTTGAGCCCGGCCAGCAGCGGCTGTTCAGCCAGACGAGTCTGACACGCAAAAAGGCGTACGCCCTGCGCTGCATGAGCGCTCGGGTACAGCGGCGGCGGGCCGCCTTGCAGGATTCGTCGAGGTTGAGCATTCGGGGCGGGGGCGTAACCGCGCTGACTGTCGCCTCGGGTCATGATCAACTTCATCACGCCGTCGCCCAGCTGTGTGGCAAACGCCAGCAGCTCGTGGCGAACCAAATTCAGGTCGGCGGCGATACCCAGACGAGCACAGCCGCCTTCAAGACGTTGCAGGTGGCGCTCAAGAAGCGATGGCCGTCCGTGCTTGACGGCGATGGTCTCAAACAGCCCATCGCCATACGCCAGGCCTCTGTCCTTGATGGACAGCAGATCGGCGGGACAGCCGTCGATCCAGCTGAACATCACTCGTTGAACCGGCGGAACACCAGTGAGCCATTGGTCCCGCCAAACCCGAACGAGTTGGACAGCACCACGTTGATCGGCATGTTCTGCGCTTCATGGGGCACAAAATTCAGATCACAGCCTTCGCCCGGTTCATCAAGGTTGATGGTCGGCGGTGCGACCTGACCGTTGATGGCCAGAATACTGAAAATCGCTTCCACGGCGCCTGCCGCACCCAGCAAGTGGCCGGTCATGGACTTGGTGGAACTCACCGCCAGCTTGTAGGCATGATCGCCGAACACCGACTTGATCGCCCGCGCCTCAGCCAGGTCGCCGGCCAGCGTCGAGGTACCGTGCGCGTTGATGTACTGGACATCATCGGCATTGACCTTGGCGTCGCGCAGCGCATTGACGATGCAACGCGCCGCACCTGCGCCGTCATCCGGCGGCGAGGTCATGTGATACGCGTCGCCGCTCATGCCGAAGCCGATCAGCTCGGCATAGATCGTCGCCCCGCGCGCCTTGGCGTGTTCCAGTTCTTCAAGCACCAGCGCTCCGGAACCGTCAGACAGGACGAAACCGTCGCGACCCTTGTCCCACGGACGGCTGGCACGCGTCGGATCGTCGTTGCGAGTCGACAGCGCACGGGACGCACCGAAGCCGCCCATGCCGAGGCCGCAGGCCGCCATTTCGGCGCCGCCGGCAATCATTACGTCAGCCTCGCCATAAGCGATGTTACGTGCGGCCATGCCGATGCAGTGCGTGCCGGTCGTACAGGCCGTCGCAATTGCATAGTTAGGCCCCTGTGCCCCCAGATGGATCGACAGGAAGCCGGAAATCATATTGATGATCGAGCCCGGCACAAAGAACGGGGAAATGCGTCCCGGCCCTTGCTCATGCAGCGACCGGCTGTTGTTTTCGATATTGGTCAGGCCGCCGATACCGGAACCCATGGCTACGCCAATGCGATCACGGTTGGCGTCGGTGACTTCAAGGCCGGAATTGCGCACAGCCTGAAAACTGGCCGCCAGACCATATTGAATGAAGAGATCCAACCGGCGGGCCTCTTTGGGCTGCAGATACTCTTCAACGTTGAATCCTTTGATCGAACCGCCAAAGCGGGTCGTGTAAGCCGAAAGGTCCGTGTGCTCGATCAGGCCAATGCCACTGCGGCCAGCCAGAATGCCTTGCCAACTGCTCGGCACATCCGTACCCAATGGCGACAGCATACCCATACCGGTGACCACGACGCGTCTACGCGACACAGGACTCTCCTTTTCTCTTATTGACGATACAGGGCATCGTTTTTAAAGAAAAAACCGCACGCCGGCAGGCAGTGCGGTTTTCCCATGACAGCAACGACGATTACAGCGTGTTACGCCTGGTGGGCAGTAACGTAATCGATAGCAGCTTGAACAGTAGTGATTTTCTCAGCTTCTTCGTCAGGGATTTCAGTCTCGAATTCCTCTTCCAGAGCCATCACCAGCTCAACGGTATCAAGGGAGTCAGCACCCAGGTCTTCAACGAAGGAAGCACTGTTGACAACTTCTTCCTCCTTGACGCCAAGTTGCTCGGTAACGATTTTCTTGACGCGCTCTTCGATGGTGCTCATACCTAGTTTTAACTCCTAGTGGACAAATTCAGGCAGCTGGCCGGTGGGTAAGTGTATAGAAGAGGTTTTGCGCATTTCAAGCTCAATGCTAACCCCGCTGACCTCACCGACCTGACGCCCATTAATAGATTGCAGCTTTATAACGGATTTTGGACACAACGTATGACATTATTTTACCGCAACCCGTTACATTTAACTCATGTACATGCCGCCATTCACGGGGATTGTAGCCCCGGTAACGTAGCCTGCACCTTCCGAAGCAAGAAAAGCGACCACGTGCGCGATCTCTTCAGCCTGCCCCAGACGACCCAGTGGAATCTGGGAAATCAGCGACTCACGCTGCGCTTCCGGTAGCTCACGCGTCATATCGGTATCGATAAAACCCGGTGCAACCGAGTTTACCGTCACCGCACGCGAACCCACTTCACGAGCCAGGGCCCGGCTGAAACCTTCCAGACCGGCCTTCGCGGCTGCATAGTTTACTTGGCCTGCGTTGCCCATGGCACCCACAACGGAACCAATACTGATAATTCGGCCCCAGCGAGCCTTGGTCATGCCCCGCAAAACGCCCTTGGACAAGCGGAACAGGCTGTTCAGGTTGGTGTCGACAACATCATGCCATTCGTCATCTTTCATGCGCATCATCAGGTTGTCACGGGTGATGCCCGCGTTATTGACGAGGATCAACGGCGCGCCAACACGCTCCTGAATCAATGCCAGGGTGGCGCTGACCGACTCGGAGTCCGTCACATTGAGCATCAGACCGAAGCCTTCAATGCCCTGCTCCTTGAACGTCGCGCTGATGCGCTCGGCACCGCTCTCGGAAGTCGCGGTCCCCACGACCACAGCACCATTGCGCCCCAATTCCAGGGCAATGGCTTGACCAATTCCACGACTGGCACCGGTAACCAGTGCAACTTTACCTTGCAGGCTCATGCAAGCTCTCCTTATCAGGCCAGTGCCGCGCGAGCGGCGGCAAAGGCGTCTGGGGTGTTGAGGTTGTGAGTCGTCACGCCGTCGGCGCAACGCTTGTTGAGGCCAGCCAGCACTTTACCCGGCCCGCATTCGATCAACTGGACAGCTCCGTTGGCGGCCAGCGCCTGAATCAATTCGACCCAACGGACCGGCTTGTAGAGCTGCTGCAACAGATCGGACTTCAGCGTATCGAGGTCGGACACAACAGCAGCGCTGACATTCTGCACCAGCGGAATCTGTGGAGCCTGCCAATCGATTGCTTCGACCGACTCGGCAAAGCGCTCGGCAGCCGGACGCATCAATTCGCAATGCGACGGCACGCTTACCGGCAACGGCAGGGCACGCTTGGCGCCACGCGCCTTGCACAGCTCCATGGCGCGTTGCACTGCAGCGGTCGAACCGGCAATGACAACCTGGCCTGGCGAGTTGAAATTCACCGCACTGACCACGTCGCCTTGCGCCGCTTCGGCACAGGCCGCCAACACGTCAGCGTCATCCAGGCCAAGAATCGCCGCCATGGCGCCCTGCCCCGCAGGAACCGCTTCCTGCATCAACTGGCCGCGACGCTCCACGAGTTTAACCGCATCGCCCAGCGACAGACTGCCGGCGGCAACCAGCGCACTGTACTCACCCAGGCTGTGCCCGGCGACGAAAGCAGGGCGAGCGCCGCCTTCGGCCAGCCAGAGGCGCCACAACGCGATGGAGGCGGTGAGGATAGCGGGCTGGGTTTTATCGGTTTGATTGAGTTCGGTTTCCGGCCCTTGCTGGGTCAGCACCCAAAGGTCGTAGCCCAGCGCCTGAGACGCTTGTGCGAAAGTTTCCTGGATCAACGGGTATTGCGCAGCCAGCTCGGCAAGCATGCCCAGCGACTGTGAACCTTGACCCGGAAAGACGAATGCGAGGGATGCAGACATTTAACAAGCCTCTGAATTGTTGTCGCCGAAATTGACGCCCGGCCGTTTTGCCGTGCGCAAGAAGTCGAATATTAAAGACTGATCGTTTGGATGACTGCTCGGTCAGTAGCGTCACATTTTCGGGAATTGCGTCCCGACGGCATACTAAAGCAACTCCTCAAGACGTCCATGCAAGCGTTGCGGAAGATTTTCGTGAATCTCGATCAACGCCCGTTGAATCGCGCTTTGAAAGCCCTGAACACCGGCCGAACCGTGGCTTTTCACCACAATCCCCTGCAAACCGAGAAAACTGGCACCATTGTGCCTGGCCGGCGCCAGATCGGCCTGCATGCGTTTCATCAGCGGCAGCGCCAAGACACCAACGGCTTTGGTGACCAGGTTCTGACTGAACAAAGCCTGCACCCGCGCCGAAATCATCGTCGCCAGGCCTTCGCTGGACTTGAGCAGTATATTGCCGACAAAACCGTCACAGACCACGACGTCAGCTTCACCGCGATACAGACCGTCACCTTCGATGAAACCGGAATAATTCAGCCCTGGAGCCGCCTGCAGCAGACTGGCCGCCAGCTTGACCTGCTGATTGCCCTTGATGTCTTCAGTGCCGACATTGAGCAACGCCACTTTGGGGCGAGAAACTCCCAACGCTTCAGCGGCTACCGAACCCATCACGGCAAACTGATACAAATTCTCGGCGCTGCAATCGACATTCGCCCCCAGGTCCAGCAACTGACAATAGCCGCGCTGGGTCGGGATCGCTGCAACCATCGCCGGACGGTCGATGCCCGGCAAGGTTTTGAGCACGAAACGTGACAACGCCATCAGCGCACCCGTATTGCCAGCACTGACACAGGCCTGCGCCTGCCCATCGGCCACCAGACCTAAAGCCACGCGCATGGACGAGTCGGGCTTGCCACGCAGCGCCTGGGATGGACGTTCATCCATAGCGATGACTTCGGTAGCGTTGACAACGTGCAGGCGAGAGCGATCCACACCGGATTGGCGGGCAATGAGGGCTTCAATTAGGGAGGCTTGACCCACAAGGATCAGATGCAGCGAGGGCGTAGCAATCAGGCACGCGAGGCTTGCCTGAACAATGTTGCGGGGACCGAAGTCCCCGCCCATTGCGTCGATCGCGATGATCGGAGCGGACAAGAAATTACTCGTCAGCGCCCTTGTCGATCACTTTACGACCACGGTAAACACCTTCCGGCGAAACGTGGTGACGCAGGTGAATTTCACCCGTTGTCTTTTCTACCGACAGAGTGCTTGCCTCAAGAGCGTCGTGGGAACGACGCATGTCACGGGCAGAGCGGGATTTTTTGTTCTGCTGAACAGCCATAATTGATTAACTCCTAAACGTTTGGGTCACGCTTTAACTGCGCCAATACACTGAACGGGTTGGACCGCGTTACCTCGTCCTCGCTCGGTTCGGACTCGTTGAGGTCCGCCGGCGGCTGGCATTCTTTCGGATCATGAGTTGGAACAATGGGCAAGGCGAGCAGAAGCTCATCCTCGATCAAAGCCAGCAGATCCATGGGATCTTCGCCGAGTTCCAGCACGTCATAGCCTTTCGGCAACGACTGGGTGTTTGCACCCTCCTTCACCACCGCATAACTGCATTCGCTGTGGATCGGAAAGGTGACCAGCTCAAGACAACGCTGGCAAACCATTTTGACTTCGACGTCAATTGCACTGTGGATAACCACAGCGCGCTGCTCGTCTCGCTCAAAAACGAATTTCGCCTGCACCGTACCGAGATTGTCAGCAAGCGGGTCGCAGAGTCTCTCCAAATCAGCCAGCAGCATCTCTCCCTGAAGAGTAGTGCCACGATCAGCTAATTTGCGCGGGTCAACGTGAGGTGGAATCGGGTCATTCAACATAGGCGCAGCATTCTAGGGACGACCCTTGCGACTGTCAAAGGAAATTCAGGCCTGTTCGCAACCTGAGCCGCTGATTACACTCGACTTTCATGTTACGGAGCACCCCATGCTGCCTCTACTCCTTGCTTCCAGCTCGCCCTACCGCCGCGAATTGCTCGATCGCCTGCGATTGCCGTTCGTCTGTGCCTCACCCGACATCGATGAAAGTCGTCGCCCAGACGAACCGGCCGTCGATCTTGTGACCCGCCTGGCGCGCGAAAAAGCCATGGCACTGGCTGACCAATTCCCCGACCACTTAATTATCGGGTCAGACCAGGTGGCCGTGCTTGGCGAACAGGTTCTCGGCAAGCCCCACACGTTCGAGCGCGCGCTGGAACAGCTGAAGGCGAGTAGCGGCAACAGCGTCAGCTTCCTCACCGGGCTTGTGCTCTTCAATAGCCGCACGGGTCAGTGCCAGGTTGATTGCGTGCCCTTCACCGTCCACATGCGCCAGTTGGACGACGCTCGCATCAGCCGCTACCTGCACGCCGAACAACCCTATGACTGCGCCGGCAGCTTCAAGGCCGAAGGACTCGGCGTCAGCCTGTTCCGCCGCACCGAAGGCCCGGATGCGACCAGCCTGATCGGCCTTCCTTTAATACGCTTGGTGGACATGCTGATAAACGAGGGCGTCGAACTGCCCTGACCTCGCTAAAAAAACCGATACGAAAAGCCCGACCATTGGCCGGGCTTTTCATCACACATCAAGACTGTCGCGATCAGCGCAGAGACGGCCCAGTGAAGCCTGCCCACATCGCGATCTGCTCAGCGACGCTGGCGCCCATCTTTTTGGAGAAACGATCAAACGGCGACTCTTTAACCGTGTAATCGACCAGGTCTTTCTCGCCGATGATATCGCGCGCCACATAGCTGGCACTGCCAAGCCCATCGATCAGCCCCAAGCCCACCGCCTGCTCGCCCGTCCAGACCAGCCCCGAGAACAACTCCGGATGGTCCTTGTCCTTCAGGCGATCACCGCGACCCGCTTTGACGCTGGCGATGAACTGGTTGTGAGTGGTGTCCAGAACACCCTGCCAGAACGCAGTCTCGTCAGGCTTTGGCGGCTGGAACGGGTCAAGGAAGGCCTTGTGCTCGCCCGAGGTATAGGTACGACGGTCAACACCCAGCTTCTCCATCGTGCCGACGAAACCGAAACCGGCCGCCGTGACACCGATCGAACCCACCAGACTGGCCTTGTCGGCATAGATCTGGTCGGCGGCGCTGGCGATGTAATACGCACCAGACGCCCCGAGATCAGTAATCACCGCATACACCTTGATGTTCGGCTTCTGCGCACGCAATCGCCGGATTTCATCGTAGATGTAGCCGGACTGCACCGGACTGCCGCCCGGGCTATTGATGCGCAGAATCACGCCCTTGGTTTTCTCGTCCTCGAACGCTGCCCGCAGGCTGCCAACGATATTGTCGGCACTGGCGGCTTCGGTGTCGGCGATCATGCCCTTCACTTCGATCAGCGCCGTGTGACTGGTGCTGCGCGAGGCGCCCTTGCCGAAATCCATGAGCGGCGAAAACAACGCCAGCGCGCCAAACAGATAAAGAAAGGTCAGGGATTTAAAAAAGATTCCCCAGCGTCGCGACCTACGCTGCTCCTGCACGCTGGCGAGCAGGGTCTTTTCCAGCAGTTTCCAGCTTTTTGCATCCCCTGCGTCGTCGCGCTCTGGCGAAGACGGAGATTTCCATTCGTCCGACATAGATCAGTTACCCCAACAACGAAGTTTCAGCAGTCCGCGCACCCAACCAGGTGCGCAATTCGGAAAAGTGCTCGATCGCCAGACGCGGCTGATATTGAAGCAGAGAGCCTAGCGCTTGCGCGCCGTACCCGACAGCCACTGAATCCATTCCGGCGTTGCGAGCCATGAGCAGATCGAACGAAGCATCGCCAATCATCAGCGCCTTTTCAGGCCTGACGCCGCAATGCTGCAGGATTTCATTCAGCATCAGCGGATCCGGCTTGCTGGCCGTTTCGTCCGCTGCGCGGGTGGCGTCGAAGAAGTCGGTCCAGCCGTGCGCCTTTAACACTCGATCCAGACCACGCCGGGCCTTGCCGGTGGCGACCGCCAGGCGATAGCCTTCGGCACGAAACGCCTCCAGCGACTCATGCACACCGGCAAACAGTTTAGAAGGCTCAACGTCCATGGCCATGTAACGGTCGGCGTAGTGCTGCCGGAACTCGATCAGGTCATTGGCCGTGATGTCCGGGTACAAGGTGCGAATCGCTTCCGGCAAACCCAGACCAATAATGCCCTTGATGGCTGCATCATCACGTACCGGACGATGGGCAAGGTGCGCGGCAGCTTGCATCGCGTCGACAATACGACCGATAGAGTCGGACAGCGTGCCGTCCCAATCGAAGATCAGCAGTTCGTAATCAGGGCGCAAGCAGCAGTCGCTCCACGGTCTTGGCCCACATCTCGTCGACGGGCGCTTCAACTTTAAGCTCGCCACCGTCCGGCAGCGGCACGGTCAGGGCGTAGGCGTGCAGGAACAGGCGCTTGCCGCCGAGGTCTCGGATTTCACGACTGAAATCCTCATCACCGTACTTCGGGTCACCGGCAATGCAGTGGCCGGCATGCAAGGCGTGCACGCGAATCTGATGGGTACGACC
>Ga0247815_10000447_pt1 | contig 32282 bp, 27 predicted proteins | sample UWRJL194509B1_FD_181014 | JGI IMG/M metagenome (GOLD analysis project Ga0247815, IMG submission 181014) | Plant litter microbial communities from Arlington Agricultural Research Station in Wisconsin, United States - UWRJ-L194-509B-1 | ecosystem: Environmental > Terrestrial > Plant litter >...
CTTAACAGTATACTTATCGTATAAATTAAACTAGAAAAAAAAACATTTATTAACCCCTTAATATAAAAACCATGTCAAATTTATTATATACAATCGCGGTAATTCTGGTTATTCTTTGGGCTCTTGGGTTCTTTGTTTATAGCCTTGGAAGTATCATCCACATATTACTGGTAATTGCAATTATTGCAATACTATTCAGACTGATCAAAGGTCGTGAAGTTTAAAAATCAACATTATAAAAAATTATTTTAATCACTAAATCAAATATTATGAAAACGAGTAACACAATTTTAGGAATTTTAGGAGCTGCAGCTGCAGGAGCATTTTTAGGAGTATTATTTGCACCGGACAAAGGGTCAAACACTAGAAAAAAAATCAAAGATAAATCAAAAGATTACGGAGATAATTTAAAAACAAAATTTGACGGAGTTGTAAGCACTATTACTTCAAACGGTAAAGATATTATCGAAGAAGGAAAAGCAAAATTCAACCAGGCAAAAGAAGACTTCAACACTATCAAAGATGAAGCAAAAAGTGTAAAAACGAACTACTAAAGAGTGAAATTTTTAAACCATAAATACCCTATATCATGGAATCAAATGCAACAACAGAGGAGAACTTAAATCTTTATGAAAAAGCTGAAAACTATACCAAAACGAGCTTAGAATTAATTAAGCTTAAAACGGTAGCAGCAGCGGCCGATGTTTTATCAACATTAACATCAAGAATAGCAGTTGGAGCTGTTGTTGCATTTTTTACCTTGTTCCTGAATATAGGGATTAGTTTATGGGTTGGAAAAGTACTTGGAGAGTATTACTACGGTTTTTTTATTGTAGCCCTTTTTTACCTTATTGTAGCGATCCTGATGCATACTTTGCAGCATAAGATCATAAAAACACCTATTGGAAATATGATTATTTCCAGTATTTTAAAAGAAACTAAAAAGGATGAAACAAAAGCTGATTTAAATTAATTAATAACTAAAAAAGACTGTTATGGAAACTATTTACACTATTGATGGATTAAATCAGACGATTCAACAATTAGAAATTCGACAGGACGCAGAATGGTGCGCTATAAAAGATGAAATCGACGAAATTAAGCACAATTTAAAACCGCTTAACCTAATCAGGAATACAGTAGAAGAAATCAATGAAACTGTAGGATTTAAAAGTAATCTGGCACAATCTGCCATAAGCATAGGGATTGGTTACCTCGCAAAGCGATTTGTAGTAGGTAAAAGCACATCAGTGTTCAAAGGAATTTTTGGATCCTTATTACAGCTTGTCGTAACTAATTTAGTTTCGAAACCACATCATGAATCCCCAAACGAGGAATCATTACAACAAGAACCATCAAGAGAGTAATTGTCTAACTCAAATTTATGTATTATGGAAAAGTTAAGCGAAATAGTATTAAAAAATGGTGTGTACATGTACTCAAATCTATATAAATGTTTTGAATATACAAGAGTATTTCTAGGTATCTAACTTGCTTTATACGTTTTATAAACAAACGGTTAAAGAGTTAATATCCTTCACTATAAATCTAATGTATTAATTAGAGCCTTATAAAAAAAAGCCTGATAAACTAAATGTTTACCAGGCTTTTTTGTATGCGGTATATTGTTACTTAAAACTTACCTTCAAAATTAGAACCTATATGTTTTATTTCGGTTCTTCTGTTTTCTGCTCTTCCTGCCGCAGTTTTATTAGTTGCCACAGGATCAGCTGCACCATGTCCGTGCGCTTCCAGGTTATCAGCACTTACCCCTCTTTCGATCAAAGCCTTTTTAACAGCATTTGCTCTGTCTTCAGAAAGTTTTTGATTAATTTTTGCAGATCCCGTACTATCGGTATATCCGTCAATACTAAATTTCGCATTTGGATAATTTCTAATAATTTCCCTGATCGCATCCAATCTTGCAGGAGTAGCCAAATCGCCTGTTTTAAAAGTTGCTTTTCCGGTATTAAAGTAAATAGCTCTCGCCTGAACTTTAAGCTCCTGTAAAACCTCTTTTGTAACCTCAGGACAACCTCTGTTACTTGCAGGTCCCGGCACAGTAGGACAATCATCTATATTATCCGGAACACCATCTTTGTCTGCATCCAGAATAGGACATCCTTTATTTTCTTTTGGTCCCGGAACAGTAGGACAAGCATCGTCTTTGTCTAATACACCATCACCATCAGTATCCGGCCATGGGCATCCCTTATTTTCTGCCGGACCAGCCTGATTAGGGCAAGCGTCATCTTTATCTAATACCCCGTCTCCGTCAGTATCAGGCCAAGGACAACCTTTGTTTTCTACCGGACCCGCAACTGTAGGGCATGCATCATCTTTATCCAGAACACCATCATCATCCTTATCTTTCAGTTTCTTTTGATAAATCGGAATCTTAACTCCTAAATGAATATCTGCAGCCTGAGAATTTTTAGAAACCAAATTAGACACCACAGAACCTGAGCCAAGGAAAAACACTCCCGCACGCAATCCTGCTCCTACCTCTGTTCCGCTATACTCCATCCAGGTTACAGGCACATAAAAACTAAACCATCTGCTCTCATAACGAGGAGTCAGGCTTACTCTGTTACCAATACTAATAGCGTTGATCTTATCTCTGTTGACCAAATTCAAATCACCATTTAAGTTGATGTAGAATTTCTTGTAAGCATTATAATCTACGTCAGCATGAAATGCCGTTGGCAAATTTGTTTTTACACCTCTCGACGATGCAATTTTGGTATAGTTAGCGTTCATAAATTCATAGAAATCGCCCATATCATCAAATTTCTCCTGAGACACAACACCGGTCATATCATAAGTATCTAATTTTCTGTTTTTGTAGTTGATCGCACCAAGATCTGTAACCGATACCCCAAAACGGATTTTATATTTATTCAAATCCCTGTAATAGTTATCTCCTGCTTTTGCATTCTTTACATCATCTGCTTTAAAATCAGGTCTCCACTCGTACACCAAACCAAAATCAAAACCAACGCCGTTGGCTTTAGAATCGAATTTGTACTCATCATTTGCTTCAAAATCCTGACTTGATCCAATAGTCAGTTCACCGGTAGTTCTTACCGTGTTTAATCTTGCATCCTCCGGATGTATAGCATCCTTTACATATGCAAAATCAAGATTTTTTCCTTGCGCATAACCGTTTACACCACCTTGCAGATATTTCGCCGTGATACCCCCTTTTAAGAAGTGCTCTCCTCTTTGATATAAAACTGCAGCATACGAAATTCCAACCTCACCCCACGAATTCGAAGCTCCGTTTGGATTATTGTTCGCATAGCTAAAATTACTTGCTTCATCAAGACCTTCATTAACCTGATCTATAATGTAACCGTTTATTTTAGAAAAATTAGAAACCGATCTTGCTCTTGTAAAAACTGCCAGCGTATGTTTAGGCGCAATATTAAACATTACAGACGGCCCCATAATATCGGCATTTACAATACCATGATTATTTAGCGAAAATGATTTTCTCGATTGATTATTAAAGTCATAATCACTTTTAAAAACATCAAGCAATTTCACTCCGTACAAATCATTTCCTGCCATTCCGCTTATCGAAAACAAATTGATATCTGCTTTAAAACGAGAATCGGCAATAGATGCCGGGTTAAATAATACACTTTGAACCCCTGCATAATTATCTGGCGTGTATCCTATATAGGATTGCGCATTGGCTTCAGAAAAAGCCGAGATAAAAGTTAAGGCGAATAATAATTTTTTCATTAAAATTAATTTTATTTATACATAATCATTAAAAATAAGATTTAACCTACTTTTAAGAAATGCAAAAATAAAAAAAAGACTTAATTGTCCTACAATTAAGTCTTTTTTATTTTAATCTATTTTTTAAGCTTAGAAAACCTCGCTTGCTTCTTTCAGTTTCTCCATATTGTTTACCAATTGTAACTCAGCAACAATTTTCTGAATGTCACCATTCATGATATTTCCTAAATCGTAAAGTGTCAAACCAACTCTGTGATCTGTTACACGACCCTGAGCGTAGTTGTAAGTACGAATCTTAGCAGACCTGTCACCAGAACTCACCTGCGATGTACGTTTTGTAGCATCTTCAGCCTCTTTCTTAGCCAATTCCTGTTCGTACAAACGAGAACGTAAAACGTTCAACGCCTTATCTTTGTTTTTATGCTGTGATTTCTGATCCTGACATTGCGCCACCAATCCTGTAGGAATGTGCGTTAAACGTACCGCAGATTTCGTTGTATTTACAGATTGTCCTCCAGGTCCGGATGAACAGAAGAAATCCACACGAACATCGTTCATATCAATTTGTACATCAAACTCTTCCGCTTCCGGTAAAACCATCACCGTAGCTGCAGATGTATGCACACGACCCTGAGTTTCTGTCTGAGGAACACGTTGTACACGGTGCACTCCGGCTTCAAACTTCAAAGTTCCGTAAACATCCTCTCCGGATACCTCAAAAATAACCTCTTTGAAACCACCCGAAGTTCCTTCGTTCATATCTACTACAGAAGTTCTCCAACCCTGGTTCTCACAATATTTAGTATACATTCTGAATAAATCTCCCGCAAAAATACTCGCTTCATCCCCACCCGTTCCGGCACGAATCTCGACCATCACGTTTTTAGCATCTTCAGGATCTTTAGGGATCAACATAAACTTGATTTCTTCCTCAAGTTCAGGCAATCTTTCTTTTGCTTCATCTAGTTGCATTTTGGCCATTTCAACCATATCTGCATCACTTCCATCAGCAATAATTTCGTTTGCCTCATCTATATTAGCCATCACAAGTACATATTCATCACGCTTTTCAGCCAATGCTTTCAGGTTTTTGTACTCCTGATTCAATTGCACATAACGTTTCTGATCAGAAATAACATCCGGCTGGATAATCAAATCCGAAATCTCGTCGAAACGTTGTTTTACTATTTGAAGTCTATCTAACATTTTCTAATTCCTTTTATTGGAGTGCAAATTTACGAAATTTTTGTTGAAAATTCTAGTATTGATTTTTTGTGTTTTTTGAAGGGGAAATTTAGTTTGATTATAGTGGTTTTTTGGATCCCGATAACTATCGGGACTGCCTATTTGTTATATCTTTTTATGAGCTATTTCCTGCTATCCGTTACAATCTTTTGTGCCGAACCCCGGCACAAAAGGATTTTCACTTCTATCAGGGCTAGGATTTTGGTTTTATTTAGGCGTTTATGGATTTCCGTAAAATCATTTTATTAAAAGAATTTACTTTTAGCAAAAATCAGGTATTTATACTTAGTGATTAATTTAAATTAAAGACGATGTTTGTTTTTTTTATTGCATTTACGGTTTTCCGTAAAGAATTTGATTATGAATTAGTTATGTTTGAACACTGTTTTTTTTAAATGCTTTCTAAAAAAAATACTAATTAACTTTTTAAATATATTTAAAAAAAAACAATGGTAGCAAATAAATCAGCAAAACCTTTTTTAAAATGGGCAGGTGGAAAAAGATGGCTAAAAAAAGAAATCGATACACTTGTTCATATTGGTAACTATCATAATTATCATGAACCCTTTGTTGGTGGAGGATTTATTCTATTTCACTTGAAGCCAGAAAATGCCTTTATTTCTGATTCAAACAAGGAGTTAATAAATACATATCTCGCAATTAAAGAAAATCCTGATAGAATTATTGAAAATATCAAAAACTTTGGCAAAGATAAAGAATCGTATTATTCAATTAGAGAAGAAAATTTTTCAAGCGAATATGAAAAAGCTGCACAATTTATCTACTTAAATCAAATGTCCTTTAATGGGATCTATCGTGTAAATGCTAATGGAAAATATAATGTGCCATATGGCAATAGAGAAAAATATGATTTTGACTATGAAAATATTTTGTTAGTAAGTGATTTTTTAAAAAATATAACAATACAACATTGCGATTTTCAAGAGTCTTTAAATTTAGTTGCAAAAAAAGATCTTGTTTTCCTAGATCCTCCCTATACAATTGCTCATAATCAAAATGGTTTTGTTCAATATAATCAAAAAATATTTTCTTTGGAAGATCAGTATCGTCTTACAAATTCAATCGATCAAATAAAGAAAATTGGTGCAAATTATATTTTAACAAATGCAGCTCACTCGAAGGTCAGGGAGATATTTTTCAAAGAAAATGATACTATCTTAGAAATCTCACGAGCAAGTGTTGTTGGAGGCAAAAATTCAAGTCGAGGAAAATATTCAGAATACTTATTTACAAATTTATAGTTATGGCATTTTTAGATCAAACTCAAATAGAAACAATTAAAGAAAAAATTGTTGAAGATTTATCTATTTTAGGAAAAACATATAAATCAAAAAAGAGTAATTACCAACTCATTAGCGTAGATCATTCATTAATTGAAAACTACAAAAATGAAGGTTGGGAAGAATATTCAAAACCATTAAAAACCAAAACCTTATTAAGAAAAGAAAAAGACTACTCTAAAAAATTTAAAGATACGATTTGGTGCCAATTTTATGAATTAGGTTTCAGAATAATGAACTCTGAACACTTAAACCTTCCTTTTTCTAAGACTGAAGGTGATGTAAAAGAAATTGAAATAATAGCTATTGGAGAAGACACAATATTTATCGTTGAATGTAGATCAGCCGAAACATTAAAGAAAGGTTCTTTCAAACAAGAGTTTGATTTATTAAAATTAAGATTAGACGGATTTAAAAAAGCTTTATTTCAAATTTACGGCAATCAGTATAAAATAAAGTATGTTTTTGCAACTAAAAATTTTAGATTTGAAAAAGAATCTCATGATCTAGAAAAATTTTACTCATCAAATTCATTTCTCTTAGATGACAATGCATATACCTATATTAATAATTTAATTAAACATTATAAAAAAGCTTGTTTGTATCAATTTCTAGGGATGGTCTTCAAAAATGAGAAAATCAACAATGAAAAAATAGAAATACCTGCTGTAAAAGGTATGATGGGGAAAAAAACTTATTACATGTTTTCTATTGAACCACATTTATTATTAAAAACTGGATATGTCTTGCACAGAACACGAGCAAATATATCTGAATTTCCAACTTATCAACGATTATTAATACCAAAAAGACTTTCTGGAATATCAAAATTTATAGAAGATGACGGATATTTTCCTAATTCAGTTATAGTGAACTTCAACAGTTCAAGAAATCAAATTCAATTTGAAGCTTCTTCTAAACTAAATAATTCGAACTCTTGCTTTGGAACTTTAAAGATTCCCAATGCATATGGAATAGCATATATAATTGATGGTCAACATCGTGTATATGGATATGCAGGAACAAAATATTCAAAAAACAATACAATCCCAGTAGTTGCTTTTGAGGGATTAGAAAGCGTTGAGCAATTGAAAATTTTTATGGATATCAATCAAAATCAAAAAGCTGTAAGTCCTAGCCTTAAACTAGATTTAGAAGTGGATTTAAATTGGGATTCAAAAATTTTAGAATATCGCATGAGAGCGTTAAATTCTTCGATTGTTCGTGAATTAGCTAATTCCATAAAAAGTCCTTTATATAATAAAATATCTGTAGCTGAAGATAAATTTTTATTGGAATTTAAACCTTTTACTACTGCTATAGCACATAGTGGACTAATCCCTAAAGCGAAAGGCAATAAAATAAAAGAAAATTCTGACTTATACTGTCTTTACAACATATCGAATCAAGATCCACAAGAAGAAATGGAAATTTCAAAAAAAGCAGTTTTTGAGCTAATTACTGCTTGTTATGATTTTGTTGAAAGTAATTACTTAGAAATATTTAATCGAGAAAAATACTTTATTATTTCGAATAGAGGTACATATGCATTTATTTGCTTAATTGGTAGTATTAACAGCTTTCTTGTTGACAATAAAGACATTAATAAAAACTTCACCTCAAAACAGAGATTTGATAAGATTTCAAAATATTTAAAATATTTAATGGATTCACTTGTTAATATTAATAATGATGATGAAACTAATTTATTGAAAGAATTAGGTTCGGGTGCAGATAAAAAATGGTTTAGATATTTTCAAAGTTTAGTTAATAAAATAGCACCTGAATATAATCCTGAAGAATTAATAGAATGGAACGAAAGACAAAATGATGAATTACAAAGTAAAGGCCGCGTGTATGGAGTAGAAATTGAGAAATTTATGAAAAAATCAATTTTAATTAAATTAGAAGAAATTTTTCACAACAAATGGGAGCTAGAGATCGGAAGTATAAAAAGAGAATGCGTTGACAGAGCTTTACAAGAAGATGAAAAAAATCATAAAGAAGGGATTATTAAAGAAAGTTGTGATTGGAAAGACATGTTCAACATTAATGATTACAAGGCAATTATCGAAAAACATTGGAGTAAAAAACCTGATAACAACATAAATCCTAATTTTAAAACATTTGAAAATGAATTCTCAATTGACACGGGAAATGGTTTTAATAGTAAAGCTGAAAAGATCAAATGGATATCTATTTTCAATTCTCATAGAAATCTTTGGGCACATGAAGGAACAAAAGGCAAAAGATTAAATAGAACTGAAGTCGAATTTATAGAAAAAATATATAATCATTTTTACAAATAAAACCCAGATTTTTAAAAATCATTTACCTCTAGATTTCCTATTATAAAAAAATAACATATTTAATTAATAAACTATGACGGATTACAAATACAAAAACAATGTCGATTTAGCTGAAAATATATCGGAAATAGAAGTTTACGGACAAACACATCATGAAGATGAAATTACTGAAATAAATAAACATTTGATCGAAAATAATCTATCAGAAGAAAATATTAATCAACTTCTGGAGGCTTACAAAAGAGGTTTCAATTCTTTAAAATAGTATACTGACTAAAGCTAGACGAAAAGCGTTAAATACATAATTACGGCTAGATATTCGATAGCGCGGATTTGCAATCCGTGCCTCCAACATTGAGATACAAGATTCGTATTTTTAAAAGATGATTCTCTTTGCGGGTACGAATTACAAATCCGCGCTATGGGGTCTATCTTCACGTTCGATATCGCAGATTTACGCCTGCTCCCTAACTTTTTACATCATTGCGATCGCTGTGTAAAATTTCCCGATTTCGTACGTGTCCTAATAAGTGAATACTGACAATAAAAAACATTTAGCTTAAAATTAAAAAATAAATGAAACATCTTATCGTAATTGACGACACTGGTTCTCCCGGAAATACATCGGAAAGTAAAACACTTAAAAGTGATAGGTTTTCATTTACAGCGGTTTTAATCTTTTCTACTAGAAGAAATATTCTCGAAACCAAAATGAAAGAATTATTAAATGAACTCCAAAAAAAACATATTAACATAAAGGAATTTCATTTTACAGACATTATAAATAGAAGAAAGAGCTTTTCAAATTTAACTTCAGATGAAGTCTTAAATATCTTTAGTAGTATTACAAAGCTATTAGAAAAAGAAAAGTTTTATATTTTTCATCAAACTATAACACCAAGAACCCTTCAAGAGAATGGACTTGAGTTTTATTTTCAATTTATTGATCCTTCGCGAAGAGATATTAAACATATAGCCCTTGATTTTTTATGCCAAAGAATAAAGAGCTCTGTTAAATCACTTAAAATCAAGAACTTATTTGAAGTTATTATCGACGAAGGAATGGTTAAAAAAGGCGGTAAAGTTTATTTACCATTTTTAAGCGAGGAATTAAAACAGAATCCATACGCTAATAGCGAATCTTCTGAAGCTAGTGTTTTGTTGCAGATAGCGGATTTTTATGCATTTGTAATAAATAGGATGCAAATGCTAATGATAAAAAATAAAATATCAGATTTTGACAAATCTATTTTAGAAATTATACAACAAGCTTTTCTAAATAAAACACTTTCTGGAATCAAAGGAAAACTTATTGATCCGGATGAGATTTCAAAAAAATTATATGATGAAGAAATATTAAAAAAATATAATGAGCATGGAAATTTACATACTTGGAGAAAAGCAAATGAACGAAAATAATCTAAGCTTTGTTAAATGCCTATATTTAAAATCATAATCATGACTTAATCATACAATTCCTATACGATATTAAAAAATTGGATATTCTGAGGATTTTAAATTATCTTTTTTTTTTATAAAGAAAATTTCAAAATACAACTAACATAACAAATTTTTTAAATAATTTTACTTACATTTGTATTGGATGGATAGCTCAGAAGGAAGAGCGTATAGATGTAAGTCTATGAGGTCCCTGGTTCGAGTCCAGGTCCGTTAATGCAATTATAAATATTAATTTCATTAACGGACCTTTTTTATGGATTATAAAACTTCTTTACTTCTTTATCGTACACAGACTGTTAATGTAAACAGTATATGGAAATCAAAAATCAGAGTGGTAAAAAATGCCACTTCCTTTTTTAGAAGTTTAAACGATTCAGATTTAAATTTAATTAAAAATTACAAGACTGAGTTACAAGTTGAAACTACTTTTACTAAAGACCAAATAATTCAACTTCAAAGATCAAAAACAGGTTTAGTTGATATTACACAAATACAATCCATAGATAATCAAATTACGCAACTAAAATTAAATTTTTTAGTAACTAAAAATAATTTATCAATACGTTACAAAAATGACAAATTTCTTGAATTTGAATCTCATACAAGATTACTTGTCTTGATATATTGTACGTGGTCTGAAGCCTCTATAATAAAACTTAAGCATACTCCTCATGGACTAACTTTACCAGAAAGAGCTGCTAGTCATGGTTCAAATATTGAAAGTAAATGGCGAAATTTAATTGACGTTATCTTAAATAGAATTCCTATCGGTTTTGTAAATGATGTTAATCAAATGAAAAGAGATTTAAAAACAATCTCAGAAAAGTATATAGTAAATCAAAGTATTTTAAGAAATAGAATAGCCCATGGACAATGGACAGAAGCTATGAATAATGAAAACACTGATATAAACCTAGATATCTCCTATCAATTAGCAGATTTAGACTTTGTTAAAGTTGATACATCTTTTGAAATACAAAATCTATTTATCGAAATATTAGAAAGCATTTTAGAGTCTAATAATCCTAGTCAAATGGTAATTGGTCGACATGATAGCTATATAATACTCAAAGACAAACTTGATAATCTAATTAATAGTAGAGAGAATTGGGATTTCATATCTCGAACTAATTTTTTAAAACAAAGGACCTTTGATACAAGAAATCTTAAAATAGCGAAGGATTTTAAATCAAAAGGCGTAGATAGTCAGATTATTTTTGAAGTTCTGGGACTTAAAGTATAGATTAGACCCGATCTACAAATTACTCCTTCTTCTCCCGCTAGCGCGAGTGTCCCGCTCGTGAACACAAGCCATGCAAATAACAAAAATATAAAAACTATAAGTGCACGAGCGGGACGCTCGCGCTAGCCGAGGAACACAAAACAAAAAACTCAATCATTACGCTAATCCTAAACAAGAATTCATACAAATGGATTTTTTACAAATAATAGTGGGTCGAATTTTATTAGAGTATTTAGGAGCATCGGTTAGGTTTCTGTATGTAAACTTAAGATGTTTACTAAACGACGATGACTTTACAACATTTTCAGGTATATGGTCACCAACGGGCAGTAACAAAAAGAAGGAAGGAAACAGCTCTTTAAATCATATGATTGGAGTTCTATTCTTGGGAGCACTTATACTTCTCTTAATTATTTTTAATACGTAAGATTGATAGCAATAGAATCTTATTTTCAATCAGACTTCAAACCCATCTTATGCAAATCATCCAACAACTCCATCTCCTGATCAGGTAAAAGCTGCAATGCAATTTCAAGCAAAGTCACTACATTAATATCTGTATCAGATTCAAAAACAGCCAAACTTCGGGCCTCCTTATTCATTAAAACGATACATGATTTCAGAAGATCCGAAACCATTAGATTAAGTTCGTTATAACCAGAAACCTTTAGCGTTACACTGAACGAATTATCAATGTTATTCTCTGATTTTAATTTGTCGAATTTATTGATTCTATTCATTGATTCTAAAAATTCTGCGACTTGTTTTGTATGTTGTATTTCCATGATTAGATTGTTTTTTTTTATAATTAGAAAAACAAAAATAAGAAATAATCGGTTATAAACAACCGATTATATTCAATCATACAAAAACAATCTATTACTTGTAATTTCATCTCCATGAATAAAACAAGAAAAAGTGAAATTCCAGAAGTTGTAATACAATTAGGAATTAAGATAAAAGAGACAATCGAAGCAAATCAACTCAAACAAAGAGAGGTTGCTCATGATGCAGAATTGGATGTAGAAAATTTACGAAAATACATCAAGGGTACTCAGGAAATGAAAATAAGTACTTTGTTCAAAATTGCTAAATCTTTAAAAATAAATCCTGGTGATTTAATTAAAGATTTATAAACTCAATCTTTAATTATCAATCGGGTAAATGAAAAACATGATAAAGAAACTGAACTGGAAATACCAAGACAAAAATTTAAAAAATAAGTTTTTAAAACTCTTAGTAAGTTGTAGTGGTGTTGTGCTAATTAGTTACTTATTTAACTCTCGCAATTTTGATAAAGCTAATTTTGTATTCTCAATAATCTTCGGAATCATAATTTGGGTTATTTTATTAATTCAAAGAAAAATTTAAGATCTTCTACTAAAACTTCTAATCTATTTTCAAACCAATGAAACAAATACTTACCACTCTACTTTTAATTTTCAACATAACTCTATTCGCACAATCGAACAATTTCGCTGGCAATTATACACGTTCACTTAGCGCAGAAGGAAAACATATCATAGAATATAAACTGACTTTGAATCAGGACGGAACATTCGAATTTCATTACTATACTAAATTACAAGGCGGAAGTCCACCGGAAGTTAATAAATACGGAAAAGGAAAATGGAGTGTAAAAGACAATATGATTACTTTTTCTGCTAACAAAAAAGAAGATATTGACGAGAAATACACTTTAGATTTTAATAAGTCAACGGCAAGATTCGTCACCAAAAATCCAAGAGATAAAAGTGACAAAGTAGTGAAGACTAAACTTCAATTTTTAGAATCAGAAATTTTTTGGATGAAAAGAATTGATATTTTTAAAGTGTAAAATCATTAAAACATTAAAAAAATATTGTAAGTATATATTTATAAAAAACTACATATTTTCGCAATATTAATTTTTAAGAATGAATATTCCAAAATACGATTTGCTTACAAATACAGATTCAACCCTTTTTAGATTTGAAAGCATTGAAGTAATGGTGAAATATCTAAAGGCATTGCTTACACAGTAACAAAAGATGAAACATTATACAATTTAGGGTTTGGAGATTTAATTATTGACCCAATCCAAAACAGATATATCATTGATGATTTAGCTGTAAGTCATAATGGGGACAGAAATACAGTTTTAGCTACAGTCGCCAAATCTGCTTATACTTTTTCGGAAATATATCCTGAGAGAAATATTTTTATTAAAGGCAGTACTAAAGCAAGAACCAGATTATACAGAAGAGCTATCTCACTTAATCTGGAAGAGTTGTCAGAAACATTTCATATCTTTGGTGCAATGGAAGATGAAAATGGAGATGTTTTTGATGTTCCATTTGATTCAAATGGTGATTTTTACGGATTTATTATTAAACGAAAATAATATGAAAACACTAACTAAAAATATTGAGATTACTAAACACGCAAAAGTAAATTCTACAGTAAAAGTAGATGAAAAATTAGATAAGATAAAAAACATAAAATTTACATCTAACAAGCCTGAAGAAATAAAAAAAGTTGAATTTAAATTAAGTTTCAAATAAATTATTCTGCTTTAAAAAGTATTATTTTAGAATTAATCAAACCGTTATAAGAACATTCTTTAACGGTTTTTTATTTATAACTTTTATTTAGATTCCTATCGAAAAGCAAAAAACAATGTCCCAAACCGAAACCTTAAAACCAAAACAACATTTTGAAATACTCGACGGATTAAGAGGAATAGCCGCTGTGGCGATTGTCATTTTTCATTTTATGGAAATTGTTCATCCGCCAAACGAGAATTTTATTGCGCATGGTTTTCTTGCGGTTGACTTTTTCTTCTGTCTTTCGGGATTTGTTATTGCCTACGCCTATCATGACCGGATTGGTAAAATGAAGCTGACTGACTTTTTTAAATTAAGATTAATCAGATTGCATCCTTTGGTTGTTTTTGGTTCTGTATTGGGTTTATTGGCTTTTCTTTTTGATCCGTTTGGCGGTCATCCTGAAACCTACGAAACCGGCAAACTAATTCTGATTTTTTTAGCTTCGGTTTTCCTGATTCCGTTTCCGGTTATGGCAGATCGTTATTTCAATATATTTGGTTTAAATGCGCCGGGCTGGTCTTTGTTTTGGGAATATGTGGCCAATATTCTGTATGCGCTTTTTCTATATAAACTAAGTCGTCGTTCTCTATTTGTATTAACGATTTTGGCAGCTGCGGGAATTTGTTTCGTCAGTCAGCGTGCGGGAGGTTCGCTAATGGGCGGATGGAGCGGAGAAACTTTTTGGGATGGTTTTGGTCGTATTTCGTATTCGTTTTTAGCAGGAATGCTCATTTACCGCTCAAATTGGATTATTAAATCGAAATTAGGATTTATTGGTTTATCGGTATTATTACTTTTAGCTTTCGTATTGCCTTTTTCAGATTTTAATTGGCTTACAGAACCTTTAGTCGTTTTGTTGTATTTCCCGTTATTGATTGTATTGGGTGCCGGAGCAACTCTTGCACCGGGATTCAAAAAACTGTGTATCTTCTTCGGAAAAATATCCTATCCCCTATACATGACGCATTACGCAGCCATGTGGATATTCGCCAATTATTACACCAAATATAAACCCGAAACGCCTCAATTGACTTTTGTTATCATTACAGGAACAATTTTTCTGGTGGGTATCGCTTATTTAACAATGGTTTTCTATGATATTCCAATTCGAAAATATCTTACGGATAGGAGAAAAAAGGTTTAATCTCGCAATCCCGATAGCTATCGGGAGCAAAGTTTTTTTGTTTCACGCAGATTTAAAAAGATTGAAGCAGATAGACGCAGATTTATATAATCAAAATTAAATCTCCCTTAATCTGCACAATCTGCGTGAAACAAAAAAAAATCCTTTTAATCCTTTTAATCAGTGGCCCTAAATAAAAAACTTTGCGTCTTTGAGACTTTGAGACTCTGTGCGATTAAATAAAAACAACCTTTGTCCCTTTGTTCCTAAGAACCTTTGCTCCTTTCTTATAAAAAATCCCTAATTTCGCTTTTTAAACAACGAAGGAGAAAATGAAGGTATGTATTGCTGAAAAACCAAGTGTAGCACGCGAAATCGCATCCGTTTTGGGAGCCAATACCAAGCACGATGGATATTTTGAAGGAAACGGTTATGCCGTGACCTACACTTTTGGGCATTTATGTACTTTAAAAGAACCCAACGACTATAAACCACACTGGAAAAGCTGGGATTTGAACAACCTACCCATGCTTCCGGAGAAATTCGAAACCAAAGTCGTTCAGAATTCAGGAATTCAAAAACAATTTAAAATTGTAAAAAGCTTATTCGACAAAGCCGAATTGGTCATCAATTGCGGGGATGCCGGGCAGGAAGGAGAACTGATTCAGCGTTGGGTCATGAACGAAGCCAATTACAAAGGCGAAGTACAACGTTTATGGATTTCGTCCTTAACAACCGAAGCAATAAAAGAAGGTTTCGAAAACTTAAAACCCTCTGAAAACTACGATAATTTATTCTACGCCGGATTCTCCAGAGCCATTGGCGACTGGTTATTGGGTATGAATGCCACACGTTTGTACACCGTAAAACATGGCGGATACAAACAAGTATTGTCTATTGGACGCGTACAAACGCCAACATTGGCAATGGTTGTAGACCGTTGGAAAGAAATTGAAAACTTTAAACCTCAACCCTATTGGGAATTACAGACTTTATACAGAGAAACCCTTTTTAGTTATGAAGAAGGCCGTTTCCTGAAAAAAGAAGACGGGGAACTTTTGGCCAATAAAGTCAAAGAAAGTGAGTTTGAAATTGTTTCAGTCGATAAAAAGAACGGAAACGAATACGCACCTAAACTATTTGACTTAACGGGTTTACAGGTGTATTGCAATACCAAGTTTGGATTTTCGGCAGATGAAACACTTAAAATTGTACAAACTTTGTACGAGCAAAAAGTAGTGACCTATCCCAGAGTTGATACCACATTTTTACCTAATGATATTTACCCAAAAGTACCAGGAATTCTGCAAAAATTATCCAAATACGCCGAATTAACCCAACCGCTTTTAGGCAAAAAAATAAAAAAATCGCCTAAGGTTTTCAACGATAAAAAAGTTACAGATCACCACGCGATAATTCCAACCGGAATAGAAAGCAATTTGCAGTTCAATCAGCAGCAAGTTTACGATATTATTACCAGACGTTTTATTGCGGTTTTTTATGATGATTGTCTCGTTGCCAATACCACAGTAATAGGAAAAGCAGCCGAAGTTATGTTTAAGACCACCGGAAAAGTAATCTTAAAAAAAGGTTTCCGTGTTGTTTTTGAAGACCCGAACGCCAAAGAAAAAGAAGCTGATTTATTACCCAATTTTGTGGTGGGCGAAAAAGGTCCGCACGAACCATCGTTTTTAGAAAAAGAAACCAAACCACCCAATCAGTTTACTGAGGCAACTTTACTGCGTGCGATGGAGACCGCAGGTAAACAGGTCGATGACGAAGATTTACGAGAACTGATGAAAGAAAACGGTATTGGCCGTCCGTCTACGCGTGCGAATATTATCGAAACGCTGTTCAAACGTCAGTATATTGTTCGAAATAAAAAACAGGTTTTACCAACTCCTACCGGGATTCAGCTTATTGATACGATTCAGAATGAATTGATTAAATCGGCTGAACTCACAGGTTCCTGGGAGAAACAGCTGAAAGATATCGAGAAAGGAACTTATACCGCCGGAGCATTCATCAAAAACATGAAGCGAATGGTCGAGGCTTTGGTTACCGAAGTTCGAAGTGAAACCCGACACGCCAACATTTCACATGCAACTGCAACTCAAAAAGAAGTGGTGAAAGTCGAGAAAAAGAAAGCCGCAGGAATTTTGGCAGAAACGTGTCCGAAATGCCAGAAAGCCACTTTAATAAAAGGAAAATCAGCTTACGGATGTGGAAATTATAAAGCTGGTTGTGACTTTCTATTGCCAAATGTTTTTGCAGAGAAAAAAATATCCGAAAATCAATATTTAAGATTGGTTCAGAAAGGATCTACCGTAAACATAAAAGGCTTTAAAACCGATGAAGGAACTGTAGAAGGTTTGATTCGTTTTGAAGAAAATTACAAACTAAAATTGGAAGTCAAAAAAACAGCTCCAAAAGCAAAACCAGCAGCAACAGCTGATTCTGATGCCTTGACTTGCCCAAAATGCAAAAAAGGAACGATCATGAAAGGAAAAACCGCTTATGGTTGTGGCGATTATAAATTGGGTTGTGATTTTAAAGTGACTTTTGATGATGTCAGAGCAAAACTAAAAGATCAGAAACCGACTAAAGAACTGGTTTATGCTATTTTAGGCGAAAGTGTTTAAATTTTTTTAGCCAAAGATTAAAGGATTAAAATGATTTTTTACAAAGTTTTCTAGCCACAAATTAGCGCGAATTTTTTCACGCAGATTTTGGCTGATTTAATTTTGATTTAGATTAAAAAATCTGCGAGAATCTGCTTAAATCTTTTTTAAATCTGCGTGAAACAAAAATCATTTTAATCCTGTAATCTGTGGCAAATTTTCCATTTAGCATTTGAGTAATAATTCGTGCTAATTTGTGAAATTAGTGGCAACCATTTTTTTAATATCTTAGCTTTTCAATTTAACATCAAAAACCATAAATATGTTTCAGAAAATTACTCTTTTAGCACTTGTATTACTTGTTGTTTCTTGCCAGAAAAAAGAATCTGTAGAAAAAGATAAAATCAAAATTGCAGACTGGCTTATCGGAAACTGGGAAAATACATCTCCAGATGGTACTTTAACCGAAAACTGGACCAAACTAAACGATAGTACTTTTAGCGGGGCCTCTTATTTCATTAAAGGAAAAGATACTTTACATTTCGAAAGCATTGTCTTAGCTCAAAAAGGAGAAACCTTAACTTATTTTGCTACTGTAAAAGGTCAGAATGATGATAAATCTGTTGCATTTCCTTCAACCACAGAATCTGATAAACAATTGGTTTTCGAAAATCCAAAACACGATTATCCTCAAAAAATCACTTATACAAAAAGTGCAAATAATACTATAACTGCTGAAGCTACCGGAAATTTACAAGGAAAATTGACTACGGAGCGTTTTATTATGGTGAAGAAATAAGATCTCTCTTTTTTTAGCGTTAATTATAATCTTTTTTTTAGACTGGACTAAAGTCCAGCCCTACAATATTGGTCGAACCTACGGTTCTTTTTTTTGGATTGTCTTATAATTTCTTAGGAGGAATTATATTATAGCTAGATCTTAATTATACTTATAAAAAGCTTCTTTTTACTATTATTTCCACTGAACGCTGGTATTTAAAGAACCTTAGGTTGTATTTATTTTGTAGAGCTGCACTTTAGCCCTGCAATATTGGTTGAACCTACGGTTCTTTTTTTTGGGATTATCTTGTAATTTCTTAGAAAGAATTATATTAAAGCTACGTCTTAATTAGCCTTATAAAAAGCTTCTAATTACTATTATTCAAGCGAAATCTGGTATTTAAAGAACTTTAGGTTCGATTCATTTTGTAGAGCTGGACTTCAGTCCTACAATATTGATGAACCTCTTTTTTTTGGATTGTCTTATAATTTCTTAGAAGGAATTATATTAAAGCTACATCTTAATTATAATATAAAAAGCTTCCTATTACTATTATTCCCACTGAACGCTGGTATTTAAAGAACCTTAGGTTCGATTCATTTTGTAGAGCTGGACTTCAGTCCAGTTTAAAATAAAAAAATATTCACGTAGTCTTCGAAAACCCTAAAAATGGGCTGAAAGCCCAAAATCATAAGCGTAGTGCGCAGCGCTACGAGCTAAAGCAAAGTGACTATTGCCCTGAAAGGGCAAAAGCAAACAGACCTATAGATTGGTAAAATAGATAACATTCGTAGAAAATATTATTAGTTTTTTCTTTAGAATTGGGCTTTTGCCCTTACAGGGCAAAACGATAGTCACTTTTTATCATAGTGCTTCGCACTATGCTATTGCTACGGCTCTTTCAGAGCAAATTTTAAAATACTTATCGCATCTTAAACCAGTCAAAAAAAGAAACCTTAACGCTTTAGTTACAAAATCTTTCAAAAAAAACTTGGTGTCTTTGAGCCTTAGTGGCAAAAAAAATTAGCGACTGAGCGGCAAAATATTTCAAAAAAAAATTAGCGTCTTCGAGCCTTAGTGACAAAAAAATCAGCGACTTAGCGACAAAATATTTCAAAAAAACTTAGTGTCTTCGAGCCTTAGTGGCAAAAAACTTGGCGACTTAGCAGCAAAAAAAATTAGCGTCTTCGAGCCTTCGTGGCAAAAAAATCAGCGCCCTCCTGGCAAACCCTCGTTACTCATTCTCCCCAATCTTATTTACCATAAAAATCATCAGTATACCTAAAAGCGCCATTACTAAAAACGCCCATTTCATACTTAAGTATTCAGAGATAAACCCCACCATTGGCGGCACCAATAAAAATCCCAAATAACCAATTGTAGATATAGAGGTTAAGGCAGAACCACTGCTTAGTTTTGATGATCTTCCGGCTATGCTAAATACTAACGGAACTACGCAGGAAACCCCAACACCAATTAATACATAACCAAAAATCGTAGGATAAATAAAAGGCAGCAGAAAACAAATTAAAAATCCTATTGTGATAAAAATACCGCTGTAAAGCAGGATTCGTTTTGTACCAAATTTCATTACGCCATAATCTCCAAACAAACGTCCTAAGGTTACTGCTGTGGCGAAAAATACAAATGCGGCACTGGTTAGCTTTGGCGAAGCATGCAAAATATTTTCAAAATAAATACCACTCCAATCGTACATGGTGTTTTCGCAAGCCATAGAAACAAAACAAATGATGGCAAACTTGATCAGGTTTTTTTCCGGCATCGAAAAGAACTTCTTTTTTACCGGTACCGGCTGATTATGGATACTTAGCGGATAAAAACAAGCCGTAAGTCCCATCATAAATACACTTACACCCAATAAATGATGTGATGGTGCAATATGCCTTGAGACCATGACATAACCCAAACCTGCACCCGCAAAAACGGCAATACTCCACACGGCATGAAAACGGGTTATAATCGATTGCGAATATAACTTTTGAACCTCAAGCGATTGTGCATTAATAGACAAATTGAAAATATTACGGGAAGCCCCAAAAATTAAAAGTATGATGACCAGCTGCCATACAAAACCCGCCAAACCCGGGAGAGCCAGTACGATATTAAACATTACTGCTCCTAACAACATGATATAACGGCTGCTGTATTTATTCAATAATTTTCCTGTAAAAGGCATGGTTAGCATTAAACCAATAGGAAAAGCGAATAAAACAGTTCCAAATTCAGCTTCGGACAAATGTAATTGGGCTTTAATATGAGGGATTCGGGAAACCCAGGAAGAATATCCAAATCCGGAAAGGAAAAAAAATACAGTATTAGCTATTCTAAATCCTCTGGGTGTGTTTTGTATTTTTTTAAAGAAAGGTAAAATCATGAAGCATTTTTTCAGACTGCAAAATTAAGTCTTTTGAAGTGTAACTTCTACCCTTTTCAGATTTTTTAATAAAAGTGAGAAATTTAAGTCAATTGCTTCTCTTTCTTCATGTTTACTAAAAAATATTTATCTAAATATAACAAAAAGTACATTAAATCATTCTTTATAAAATTTGTTAAAGAAATATTAATTTCTACATTTGCACTGTTTTTATTCATTCTAAATAAAAACAAATCTTAACCAAATTTAATTTAAAAATGAAATATACTACTCTGAAAACATCTCGTTTTCTATTCACAATCAGCTTACTATTCTCGGTTTTTTGTTCATTTGCACAACAAAATTTCGGAAAAATAAAAGGAACAATAACAACCTCTGACGGCGACGCGGCTGCCGGTGTAAATATTATTCTAAAAAGCTCCAAATACGGCACAACTACCAATGATGACGGGACTTTTGAACTAAACAGAGTAAGAGCGAATACTTATACGCTACAAATATCCCTAACGGGTTACGAAACTACCGAACAGGAAGTTATTGTAGCAGAAAGCGAAACCTCAACCATTACTCTTCAACTGAAAGTTTCTAATAAGGAATTACACGAAGTTGTCGTAAATGGCAAGAAAAGCATCTTATCTAAAAAAACAGATTACGTCGCAAGAATGCCGCTTAAAAATCTGGAAAATCCGCAGGTTTACAGCGTGATTCAGAAAGAACTTTTGCAGGAACAGGTTTCCATTGACATAAGGAGCGCAGTTGTAAATTCACCTGGTGTAACCACAAAGATTTATCCATCAGGCGGACTTGAAATTTCTTTCAGAGGATTTAGCACGGGAGTTAATGCCCGAAACGGAATGGAAAACATGACCGGCCGAAGCTCTATTTCTATTGATAATGCAGAACGTATCGAAGTGCTAAAAGGACCATCAGGAACTTTATTCGGATCTTCTGTTTCGTCTTTTGGAGGGGTTGTCAATTTAGTTACCAAAAAACCTTTTGAAGGTAAAAAAACAGAAGTATCGTATACCGGAGGAAGTTTTGGATTGAATCGACTTGCCCTTGATATTAATACTCCATTAACACAGGATAATAAAGTATTGTTTCGATTAAACACATCGGTAAATACTGAAAAAAGTTTCTTAGACTATGGTTTTAATAAAACATTCCTGATTGCGCCAAGTATTATTTACAAAGCAACAGATAAACTAACTTTAAGTATTGATACTGAAGTCTACAATGTAAACAACACACGCCCTACTTACGGACGTTCTTATGCTCCGGGAATTACAAACCCAACAGATTTACAGATAGACTACAGAAAAAGTTTATTTCACGATGATCTTGATGCCAAAACCTCATCGTCAAAAGTTTTTGTTCAGGCAGAATATCAATTGGCAGAAAACTGGAAATCTACCACACTTTACTCTTTTATAGACGAAAATGTAGATCGCAGTTATCAGTATTATACCTTATGGAGTTCGCCAACAGAAGTACAAAGAAGTGTGTCTCGTTTTGGACCAATATCCAATCAGTTTACCAACATACAAGAAAACATTAATGGCCAGTTTTCTACCGGAAGCATCAAACATAAATTATTGTTAGGTGTAAATTACAGATTTTCAAAAGGTACTTTCAATTATGGTGCAACACCGGTTCTGGACACTATTGATGTAACAAAACCTTTTGCGCCTATTCGTAAAAAACAAGTTGACGCTGCTTTGTCTCAACTTACCTGGCCTGTTCCTGACGAGCAAATATTTAGTGTATATGCCTCAGATGTGATCAGTTTTACAGATCGTTTATCGGCCATGTTGAGTCTTCGTCTGGACAACTTCGTTCAGAAAAAACTTTTAGATGTCGAAGGATATAACCAAACTGCTTTATCGCCAAAATTAGGTTTGGTTTATGAAGTGGTTAAAGATCAGGTTTCTTTATTTGGAAACTACATGAATGGTTTCCAAAATTCAGGTCCGGTAAATCAGCCAGACGGAAGCTTGTTAATCTTAAAACCTGTTTATGCCAACCAATATGAGGGAGGTGTAAAAGTAGAAGCATTCAATAAAAAATTAAGCACTACATTAAGTTATTACAACATTACTATCGATAATGCGACAAGAACAACTCCTGACGGATTTAGTATTCAGGATGGTAAACAAGTCAGTAAAGGTCTGGATTTCGAATTTATTGCCAATCCTGTCGAAGGTTTGAATGCTGTGGTAGGTTATGCTTATAATGATAATCGTATCATAAAATCATCAGATGCCGCTATCGAAGGAAACAAAGCCAGTAGTGCTCCGGAGAATGTCGTAAACTTTTGGGTTTCTTATAAATTTCAAAATAAACTAAAAGATTTAGGTTTTGGTTTTGGAGGTAATTATGTAGACAAACAGTATAAATTTGAAGATGAAAGTTTTTATGCTCCATCGTACATGATTTATAATGCAACTGTATTTTATGATCAGCCAACATGGAGGCTTGGCGTGAAATTTAATAACATCAGTAATAAAGAATACTGGGATTCTTACGGAATGGCTCAGACTCCGTCAAACATATTAGTAAACTTAACCTTGAAGTTTTAAAAACGTTATCAAAAGCATCTCTATCCGGAGGTGCTTTTTATTTAGCAGTATTTCAAAAAAAAGTCTTTTCGAATATAAATAAGAACAAATTAACTAAACCAAAAAAAAAAATGAAATATCTTAATCTCCGCATTCAGCATTTCGCTTTTGCATTATGTTTTTTTCTATTGGCTACAAACACGATGTTGGCCCAGCAAAATACAGGAAAAATTAAAGGAACGATAACAACCTCAGATGGCGAATTGGCGGTTGGCGTAAACATTATCCTCAAAAATTCAAAGTACGGGACTATTACCAATGAAGATGGTGCTTTTGAGTTTAACCGCGTAAAAGCCAACACTTATACCTTGCAGGTTTCCTTAACCGGTTACGAAACACTGGAACAGGAAGTAACTGTTGCCATCAATGAAACCACAACGCTTGATTTGCAATTGAAGGTTTCTAACAAACAATTAAAAGAGGTTATCATTACTGGAAACAGAGGAAAAGCATTCCCGAAACAAAGTGTTTATGTTTCGAAAATGCCCTTGAAAAATGTCGAAAATCCTCAGGTTTACAATATCGTATCGTCTGAATTGATCAAAGAACAAGCCATTACCAATTATGAAGATGCCTTAAAAAATGTACCCGGAATTCAAAAATTATGGGAATCTACAGGACGTGGCGGCGATGGCGGATCCTATTATACATTGCGTGGTTTTGAAGTTCAGGCCAATATTGTAAACGGATTACCGGGTTTAACAAACGGAAGTTTAGATCCTGCAAATGTAGAACGTATTGAAGTAATCAAAGGACCGTCTGGAACTTTATTCGGGAGCAGTTTAGTGAGTTACGGCGGACTTATCAATACCGTTACCAAAAAGCCTTATAGCGGTTTTGGCGGCGAAATCTCCTATATCACAGGAAGTTTTGGCTTAAACCGTGTTACTGCAGATGTCAACACACCGCTGGACGATGCAGATAATATTTCTTTTAGAATTAATGCGGCATATCAAACAGAAAATAGTTTTCAGGACGCAGGTTTTCGTACTTCGCTTTTTGTAGCCCCTTCCCTTTCTTATAAAGTAAACGATAAACTTTCTTTTGTAATTAATACTGAATTTATGCAGGAAGAAAAAACAACGCCGTCGATGTTGTTTTTAGGAAGAGATGCGCCCTTGCAATACGCCAACTTAGCTGAACTAAATTACAATACAAAGTTGTCTTTTTACAGTAACGATTTATCCATGAAGAATCCCAGATTTAATTTGCAAGGTCAAATGACATATAAAATTTCGGATCAATGGACTTCGCAAACGGTATTATCAAGAAGTTCTTCAAAATCAAGCGGATATTACTCTTACATTTATGATAATGAAGACGGAAATAAGGATTTTGCCTTATGGATTACAAAAGAACAATCTCAAACAATTGTAACCGATATTCAACAAAATTTTATTGGTGATTTCAAAATCGGGACAATGCGTAATCGTCTGGTTGTAGGTCTTGACTACTTTGAAAGAAATGTAATGTATGGAGGTTCAGGTTATGGTCAATTGTATAATCTTACCGCTCAGGGCGAAGTGAGACAATTAGATCCTGATGCCCCTTATTACCTGACTCAGACATCTGTAGATAAACTTCTTGCCAATAAACCTGCCGGAAATTACCAACCAAAAGATGCAACTTATAGTGCTTATGCTTCAGATGTACTTAATATTACCCCACAATTGTTGGCAATGGCAAGTTTGAGAGTAGATTATTTTGATACCGAAGGTAATATCAATAATGACGATGATGATTATACACAAACTGCACTCTCACCAAAATTTGGCTTACTGTATCAGCCCATAAAGGATAAACTGGCTGTATTTGCAAATTATATGAATGGTTTCAGAAATGTCGCTCCTGCCTTAAACTACGATCCTGATGGTGTTTTAATAGGATCACAAACCTTTGAACCTGAACATGCCAATCAATTAGAATTTGGGATAAAAGCAGATCTTTTTGCAGATAAACTAAATGCAACTGTAAGTTATTACGATATTAATGTGGCCAATTTAGTAACAAGCGGCCAAACATTCAGCTCTCAAGGAGGCGAAGCCAGAAGCAAAGGTTTTGAATTTGACCTTAATGCTTCACCAATAAAAGGATTAAGTATTATTGCCGGATACAGTTATAACGACAGTAAAATTACAAAAGGAGATGTTGGAAATGTTTGGCTTGAGCAAGGAAAAAGACCTTTTTGGTCCGGTCCAAAAAACTTAGCAAACTTATGGGCAACATACAAATTTGATGAAGGTACTTTAGAAAACTTCGGGATTGGATTTGGAGGAAATTACGCCAGCGAGAATGCAATTTTAGACGGTGCCGTAACTGGAAAATTTGTTTTGCCTGCCTACACTGTTATTAATGGTTCGGTTTTTTACAATTCAAATAAATTCCGCGTAAGCTTAAATATCAATAACATCACCAATAAAGATTATTTTAATGGTGGATGGTCGACATTGAATCCGCAAAAACCAAGAAATCTTGTAGCAAGTTTTGCTTATAAATTTTAATAACTACATAACCTTAAAAGGAACTAATGGTAAAAATTAGTTCCTTTATTTTTATCCCTATATTCAGATTATTCCAATTTAAAAGTCTTTTTATTAAGTTTTATTTTTAATTATTCTAAATAAGACTTAAGTTTGTAAAAAATATTAATACTAATACATTTAAACTTCATCTTATGAAATCTAAAACTTTAAAAACGATAACATTTTTACTTTTAATGTTAGTTGCAAGTCCACAATTATTTGCTCACGCACTTTGGATCGAAACTAAAGCGACTGGTACAAAAGGAAAAGCTCAGGAAATTTCAGTTTATTTTGGAGAATTTTCAGATAATGACATTACAAAAGCAGACAAATGGTTTTCTGATTTAAAAGATTTTACTTTAGTATTGGTTTCTCCTTCAAAAAAAGAAACAAAACTTACTTCTAAAGCGTTAGATAATAAATACCAGGCATTTTTTACTCCGGATGAAGATGGAGTTTATACTATCGTGATGCACCACAAAGTAAAAGATGTGTACGGAACTATGGTTTTAGATTATAACTCAAGCGCAACTGTTACAGTAGGAAATGCTGCAAAAGGAAACGAAGCTATTGCAAACACAAACGTGATTAGTTTATTTTCTAAAGATGCTACAACTGCAAAACAAAAAACAAAAGTGAATGTAAATGCTTTGTACGAAGCTAAGGTTGCCAAAGAGCAAAAAATGAAAGTAATAGCTCCAAATGGCTGGGAAAAAGAATTATGGAGTAATGAAAACGGAGAAATTTCATTTACACCAATCTGGCCAGGAAATTACATGGTAGAATTTGCTTATACAGAAAAAGCTGCCGGAGAACATAACGGTAAAAAATACGACGAAATCTGGAAAATGGCTACGTACTTAATTACTGTAAAATAGTTCATTTACCTCAACTTATTATACTATTACAAACCTTGTTCTTTTGAGCAAGGTTTTTTTATGCTCTATGATCATTACAACAGCAATATCAAACTGAAATATGCACTTTATTTATAAATAATTAAATCTAATAAAACAAAATCTTAAGCAAATCTTAAGACAAAACTAATCAAGTTTTAAGTAAGAAAATCTATCAATAAATTTTGTTAAAACATCTAACTGCACTTATATTTGCAAAAACTTATTTTTATTCAATCTAAATAAATACCATGAGATCTACTTTACTACTCGTTTTATCTTTTATAAGTGTTGCTACTTATAGTCAGGACTATGCAAAGGCAGAAAATACCTCAACAGCAAATGATACTGTAAAAAATAAAAAGGGCGAAATTCTAAATGAAGTATTAATTACAGCAAATAAACCCAAGAAACCCATTGAAGCTGCACGTTCAGGAATCAAAGTTATGGATTTGCCACAGAGTGTTCAAATCATTGGCAGCGAAATAATACAGGAACAACAAGCTATCAGATTAAGTGAAGTGGTAAAAAACCTTAACGGAGTTTATGTAGGATCTGCTCGTGGTGGTGCACAGGAATCATTCTTTTCAAGAGGTTATGATATGTCTGCCAATAATATGTTTAAAAATGGTTTTCGTTATAATGCCGGATCAATACCAGAAGTTTCATCTTTAGAAAAAGTAGAATTCTTAAAAGGAGGTTCTGCATTATTATACGGAAATGTGGCACCTGGCGGAATTATGAATTTGGTTACCAAAACACCAAAATTTACGCAAGGCGGTGAACTATCCATGCAAATAGGAAGTTATTCTTTTTACAAACCAACTTTAGATATTTACGGGCCTTTAAACAAATCTATTGCCTATAGATTTATCGCTTCCTACGAAAATTCAGAAAGCTTTAGGGATTACGTAAAAAACGAACGTATTTATATCAACCCTTCGTTCTTATTTCATCTTTCAGACAAAACACAAATTACAGTACAAGGAGATTATTTAAGTGCCGACTGGACTCCTGATTTTGGTACAGGAATCTACGGTAAAACAATTTTGGATCTTCCTCGTAACGAATTTTTCGGCTCACTTTGGTCAACAGCCAATACCAAATCTGCTAGTGCTTCGATGTTGTTTAATCATGATTTTAATAAAAACTGGAAATTAAATTTCAATTCTTCTTACCAGTCTTACCGCAGAACTCAGACTTCTACAGCACAATTAAGTACAATTGATGCTAATGGAAACTGGAAACGCGGATTAACAAAAGCTGATGGTGCCGAACAAATATTTGGTGACCAATTGAGCTTACAGGGAACTTTTAATACCGGTAGCATCAAACACCAGATATTTACGGGAGTTGACTACGAAAATTCTCTGGCTCCAAGTTATACTTTTGGATTCTATAATCCGGCAAAACCTGCAGATCTTTTAACAACAGAAGCTACAGCGATAAACTTATATACTTACGATTACAGTACGCAAAGTAATGTTATTCCTTACCCTACAAGAACTACTCAACTAACAAGTACAGAAACACAACGTTTTGGAGCTTATTTTCAGGATTTGGTTTCGATCAATCAATATGTAAAAGTTTTAGCAGGATTACGTTGGTCCTGGCAACAAGGCGAAGCTACAACTACAAAAGAAGTAATCGAGAAGAAGAACAATGTAAATGTTATTACAACTGCTTACGAAAATGCGCTTCCTGTTGTAGGAGCCAAAACTTTAAACAGAGCTTTTTCGCCTAAAGCAGGATTAGTAATTCAGCCAACGACCGATTTATCGCTTTTTGCAAGTTATTCGAACTCTTTTACACCAAATACAGGAACAACAGTAGATTCAAAACCGTTAGATCCTTCCATTATTGACCAATATGAAGTGGGTATCAAAAAAGATTTCTGGAAAGGTCTTTTGAGTACAAACGTTACTGTTTACCAAATATCAAATAACAATCTGGCACAAACTGCACAATTTTTAGCAGATGGTGTAACACAAAATGCGAACAGCAATTTCAAAGAATTAGTAGGTGCTACAAAAGGAAAAGGTGTCGAAATAGATATAACTGCAAATCCTGTTGAAGGCTTGAATATTTTGGCGGGTTACAGTTTTAATGAAACTAAAGTATCGAAATCGTCCGGAACAAACGGAAGTCTTGTAGTAGGTGATGTATTAGCAAGAACTCCTAAAAATACTGCCAATTTGAGCTTTTTCTACAAACTGCCAGCTGGTTTATTAAAAGGGTTAACTTTTGGAGCGATTGCAAACTATGTTGGTGACCGTACCGGAGGCTGGAATGATGATTATTTATGGACAGAAGTTAAACCAACGCCTGCTAATCCTAAGCCAGATCCTGCGTATACTATAACAATCAGAGACCGAGATATTCCATTGAAAGGTTATACTACCGTTGATGCTTCTTTAGGTTACGAATGGAGAAAATTCTCGATTTTATGCCGATTATCAAACATCACAAATGAATTGAATTATACAGTTCACGAAAATTATAGTGTAAACCCAATTGCGCCTCGTCAGGTTATGACAAGCTTAAGATATAAGTTCTAAAATTTTTGAATTAGATTTTAGTTTACAAAGCTTTTTCTGTATTTCATTTTTTGAAAAAACAGAAGAAGCTTTGGTTTTTAAAATAAAAAAGTATTTTTGCAAGAGAACATAAATTGTAAAAAAAGTTTTACTAATAAAATACATTAGAAAATATGTCTAGTCCGGTTTCAGAATGTTTGTACTGTCAGAACAATGACAAATTACAGGAGTTAATGATCAAAATTGAAGATCTAAAAGTCTCCCAGCTTTTCCTTTTTAAAGAACAATCCTATACAGGACGCTGCAATGTTGTTTACAATAACCATACTGTTGAGTTTTATGAGTTAAGTGATGAACAGCGTAATTTATTTATGGAAGATGTCGCCACTGTTGCCAAAGCAATTGGAAAGGCTTTCAATCCAACCAAAATTAATTATGGTGCTTATAGTGACACTTTATCCCATTTACACTTTCACATAGTTCCTAAATATAAAGAAGGTTACGGATTTGGAGGTGTTTTTGAAATGAATCCTCAAAAAACATATTTATCTGATACAGAATACGAATCTGTTATCGAAAAAATAAAAGCAAATTTATAATAGCATCAAAATCCTAAATACTTCAAAGAAATATAAGCCTCATTTAGCCATAAATGAGGCTTTTTGTTTCGACCAAAAAGTCTCTAATTGTATTACTTTTGCCGTACGGGTATTTCTATCCCATCAAAATAAACATTCTACTTATGTCAGATTCCACGAAAAACCAATTACAAAAAACGCTAGGCTTAAGTTTTAATATCGCCGTATTAATTGGAGGAACCATAGGTGTTGGAATTTTAAGAACTCCAGGCACGATTGCAGCATTATTAGACAATTACTGGCTTATTATAGCGTCGTGGCTTTTTGGCGGATTGTTTGTGCTTATTGGCGCTACTTCCTACGCAGAACTTGCTACAATGCTTCCTAAAGCCGGAGGATCTTATAATTATATCAAAAGGGCTTTTGGCAATTATGCCGGATTTCTTTCGGGTTGGTTTGATTATATTACCAATGCTATTCCGCCCGCTTTTTATTGTATTGTAATCAGTGAATATATTATAATTTTATTTCCTAGCCTACGAAATTACGCTACCGAAATGGCGATTTCGTTATTGATTGCTTTTGTCTTCTTGCACTTAAGCGGAGTAAAAAATGGAAGTGTAATTCAGCAAATTACGAGTTTATTAAAGGTGATTTGTTTTTTTGCTTTGGTTGTCGCTTGTTTTATATATTCAGGCGTTAAGCTGGCTCCTATTCCAAAAGACAATACTGTAGTCCAGATTGGTTTATTATTTGGATTTTTTAAATCACTTCAGCTTATTATCGGAACATATAACGGCTGGAATGGTGTTTGCTTTTTTGCCGAAGAGAATGACGATCCGAGCAAGAATATTCCGAAATCATTATACAGCGGTGTTTTGCTTGTAATGGTTATTTATGTTTTAATAAATGTCGCCTTTTTCTATATCATGCCCGTTGAAAATGTAGCCAAATCGAATCTGGCTGCTGCCGATGTAGCAAACATTATTTTTGGAAAAAACGGCGCTATAATAGTTACCGTTATTTCTATTTTTTCGTTGATCAGTATTCTGAATGCTTTTATGATGATTCCGCCGAGAATCTTATACGGATTAAGTCGCGACGGTTTTTTTATCGAAAAAGGAACAACAGTTAATAAAGGCGGAACTCCAATTGTGGCCCTTTTGGTTTCTTCTGTATTTAGTTTATTTTTAATCTGTATTGGTTCATTCGAAGTCCTGTTTTCATTTGCGGCCTTTACCTCTATTATCGTTTGGGGATTGGCGTATTGTTCTTTGATAAAATTAAGAAAATCCGAACCAGATTTACCAAGGCCATATCGCTCGATCTGGTATCCCTGGACAACGATTATCGCCATTGCTGCTTCGCTGGCTTTGTTAATTGGTTTTGTTTACAGCGATCCTAAAAGCTTTATCATTATTGTTGTCATTACAGCTATTTCTTATCCATTGTTTTTGGTTTTGAATCGAAAGAAAAAGTAATGATTAGAAAAAAAATATCTAATAAAATAGCCACTAATTCACGAATAATTCTTCAATATGTGGTTAAATAATTCGTGCATTCGGGGCGTAGCATCTTTTATATAAAAAAAACCTAACAGGTTTTTGAAACCTGTTAGGTTTGTCTTAATTATCTCCTCGCTTTAAAATAATCTGCAAAAGCATTACAACTGGATGTTAGCCTGTCATAATCATCAGCATATTTCGAATTTAAATCCTGATAGTATTTATTTTTTTTGAAAAGAAAATCACCATAATTCTTAATCCGGTTATTATAGTCGTTGGGATATTGATGAACTAACTTGTTTTGCTCGCACTTGCCCATCATAGTCAGGCATAAAGCTTTGAATTTATCTGTTTTAGCATTCTTAAAAGCTAAACTGTAATATTTCTTAGCCAGATTACATTCATAAAACTCATTATTATCTTCTACAGGGTAATCTCTTTCTTCTGTGCCTGCTCCGTATCCGTAACGCCGCATTTCCCAAATGCTTCCGTAAGATGTCATATTGTAGTAGCAATTTGCGATCAAAAAGTTATAGTAATCTTTATTTTTCTCTTCTGGATTTGATGCAATTTTTAAATAAGAAATTAACTTTTGGGTTACTGTATATTTATTAAATCTTAATATTTTTTTTTGCAACACAAATTCCGGTGTGTATTTTAAAACAAAAAATGGGTCTTTTAACCTATAATCGCAATTTTCTCTTTCCCACATGCAATCAGAATAATTAATTTCACGATCTGATCGGTATTCATTTTTACTAAAATAAGATAAAGCCTCCTCTAATTTATTCTGACGAATGTATTTGACA
>Ga0247815_10000448_pt1 | contig 32263 bp, 35 predicted proteins | sample UWRJL194509B1_FD_181014 | JGI IMG/M metagenome (GOLD analysis project Ga0247815, IMG submission 181014) | Plant litter microbial communities from Arlington Agricultural Research Station in Wisconsin, United States - UWRJ-L194-509B-1 | ecosystem: Environmental > Terrestrial > Plant litter >...
ATGAAGATGATAGCAGGAGATTTTTCTTTGGCCTGTTTAAACAAGTCACGAACACGTGAAGCACCAACCCCTACGAACATCTCTACGAAATCAGAACCTGATAACGAGAAGAAAGGTACCTGAGCTTCTCCCGCAACTGCTTTTGCCAATAAGGTTTTACCAGTTCCCGGAGGGCCTACAAGTAAAGCTCCTTTAGGGATTTTACCTCCAAGATTCGTATATTTTTCAGGATTTTTAAGGAATTCTACAATTTCTTGTATTTCTTCTTTAGCACCTTCTAAACCAGCAACATCTTTAAAAGTAGTTTTAATGTCTGTTTTCTCGTCAAACAATTTAGCTTTCGATTTTCCAATGTTAAAGATTTGTCCGCCACCGCCACCAGCGCCACCTGACATTTTACGCATAATGAAAATCCAAACACCAATAATGATGATGATAGGAAGTAAGCTAATTAAAATATCGCTCCAGTTATTTTTTTGCAAGAAATTAAAATCTTTCAGTTTGCCTTCGCCCACTGCTTTTTCTAATTTAGTTTGAAAAATCTGGTCGTTACCAATTTCTAATGTATAATGAGGGCCTTTGTTAGGTCTTTCAAAAATATCATTAGCTACTTTTTTATTTGCCGGGTCTTTAAGAGCGGCAGTATTTAAGTAAACTTCTGCTTCTGCTTTATTGTATACAATAACTTTTTCAATCTGACCTTTTTCTAATAATACATTGAATTTAGAAGAAGTTAATTGAGCAGGTTCGCTTAAGTTTGATCCTCCTGTTGCAAAACTTATAAATAAAAAAACTAGAAGTATTGCGGTATATATTAACCAAGGACTTATTTTAAATTTACTCGGATTTGGATTATTATCTTTAGCCATTAGAGAAAGTTTCTTTTAGTATTTGTTTTCGATTGTAGTTATTTTGGCGTCACCCCAAAGGCTCTCAATGTTATAGTATTCGCGGATATGTTTCTGGAAAACGTGTACAACAATGTGCACATAATCCATAAGAACCCATTCTGCGTTATCGGTTCCTTCTACGTGCCAAGGTTTATCTTTTAAGTCTTTAGATACTGTTTTTTGTATTGAGCTTACAATGGCGTTAACTTGGGTGTTGGAGTTTCCGTTGCAAATAACAAAATAGTCACAAACTGCCGTGTCTATATCTCTTAAGTCAAGAATATCGATGTCATTTCCTTTTACTTCTTCAATCCCTTTGATTATGTTCGCCAATAGAACATCATTATTAATAGTCTTTTTCGCCATGAATTATTTTATATGATTTTGTAAAGTTACCAAAATTTGTGATTATTTTTGAACCTTAACAAAATATTAAATTAAGTTAATTAAATTCGTTTAATGAAACTAATCAAACTCGATGCCATAGATTCAACAAATGACTTCCTTAAATCATTGGCAAGTCAGGATGAACTCGATAATTTTACCGTAGTAACCGCTGAAAATCAGACAAAAGGAAAAGGGCAGATGGGCTCTAAGTGGCAATCAGAATCAGGTAAAAACTTAATTATGAGTGTCTTGGTAAAGGATTTTCTTTATGGTAATGAACAAGTTTTTAACCTCAGCGTTATAGTTTCGTTAGCCGTAATCGATGCCTTAAAATCATTAAATATTCCTGATTTATGTATAAAATGGCCTAACGACATTATGTCATACAACAAAAAGGTTGGTGGCATACTTATCGAAAATACCATCAAAAGCGATGGCAGGATCGTGTCAGTCGTCGGGATAGGGTTAAATGTAAATCAAACCAATTTTGATCATTTGCCTAATGCTTCTTCATTAGCGGTAATTTGTAAAAGGGAATTTGATAAAAATTCTTTAGTGCTACTCATATTGGAAAAAATACAGCAAAAGATTGATTCCTGGGAAAACAATTCGGCTGATTTATGGAAAGAATATTTTAATTCCTTATTCCGTCAGGGAATACCAATGCCATTTAAAAAACTCAGTACCAAAGATTCCGGACAAAACTTTATGGGAATCATAAAGGGAGTTTCTCCTGTTGGTAAAATACAGATTTTATTAGAAGACGATTCGGTTTCAGAATTCGAAATCAAGGAAATTCAGATGTTGTATTGAAAAGTTGCTAAGATTCTAAGCTACTAAGATTCTAAGTTTTTTTTGATTTTGATTTTGCTTTAGGTGACATAAAAAAACCGTGCAAATCCGCTGCATCCGTAAAAATCCGTGTGCCATCAGATTAGTTTACACTCTGTAAAGGTTGATTTTTTGGTGCTATTTTTCTATTCCAATACATGATGTAAATCGTTCCAAGAATAGAAGGAGCCATCCAGGCGATTACATTTCCTATGCCAATTCCGGCGACAATAAAAGCGGTTATTGATGCAATCAAGGCTCCAATCATTTTACCAATGTGTTTAGAGAGCCATTGTTTTTTCATTTCCGAAACATTTTTATAGAATAGGAAATCTTTAATTGTCATATAAAGTCCAAAACCGCCAAAGAAAGTAAATAATATTCCGTTTTCGATGTTTGCCAACTGATAATAAATACCCAGTGAAATCATTATAATTGAAAAGCATAACATACTTCCTGAAATCATAAAATCGGTCATGTCAGCTTTTGCTTTGGTTTTAAAAGTCAAAACCCTGTTTCCTGCAATCACCAGATAAATGGTAAATAAGCCAATTAAAAATAAAAAGATATTCTGGTGTTGGGGCATCCAGCAAATAGGGATAGAAATAAGAGAGCTCGTAATCATTCCGATAGAGAATAATTTCCCCATTCTTTTGTGTAGTAAACCTCCTTTTTTGACAAGAATACTTCCAATTCCCGTAAGTAACCCGATTCCGCCAAAAAACGCGTGAATGTAAATTAAAATCTTAATAGTTTGTTCCATTTTGGTGTTGTTTAGTTTTGATGTATCAAACTTCGATGAATAATTTTGGGTGTAATAATTTATAGTTCCGAACTGTTCATTTTTAAGGAAGAATTGTTGGTTTTGCCATGAAGGCACAAAGTTTTTTTTTGAATAATCTCGCAAAGATGCAGAGGTGCAAAGTTTTGATTTTCTTTGTGTCTTATCGCAATGTCATTAAGTTAAGTTTTTAGAAAATAAAATCTGTCTTTATCTGCGTTTTTACGAAGTAAATCTGTTTTATCCGCGTCAAAATTAGACGCTGATTTTACTGATTCGCTAAAGCGAAAACGCTGATAAAAACGGATTTTCTAATTACTTTCCTGATGAAAATGTTAAGTAATTTTGTAGATTTCTCCTTAGCTTAATGACATTGGTCTTAGCGCCTTTGTAGCAACAAAAAAAAGGTCCGACTTAGTCGGACCTTATAATTTATGTACTTCAGGAATTAATAATTAATAATTAACAATTCACAATTGATAATTAAAAATTAAAGCTTCGTCATATTAGTAGCTAAAGTTTCAATGAATTTGCTAATTGGCCCTTTTATCATCATCGCCATCATTGGGTTAAATTCACCTTCAAATTGCAATTGCACAGCACTTTCTGTAGCTGAAACACTATCAATATTCGAAACCAGAGTAAACGGAAGTTTATCACTTGCAGCTCCCAAAACAATTTTGTTTGGTGCTGTTTTTTCTTTCATTTTAAGTTTTATTTCCGGCATACCTTTCAATCCAAAAATAAAAGCATCTTCGCCAATCACTTCAAATTTAGCGATATTATCCGGCATTAATTTTTCAAAATTCTTAACATCAGTCAATAAATCAAATAAATCTTGAGCTGATTTCTGAACAGTAACTTTTGGACTTTCTAAGTTCATATTTATATTTTTTTATAATATCTAAATTTATTTTTAACCACAATTATTTTTACCACAAAGAGCGCAAGTATTTTTTTTATTTTGATTGTAGATCTTTATGAATAAAAGTTCGCAAAGCAGATCCTAATAAAATTCCAATTTTTTTAAATCCCAAATTCCAAAAAAGAGCGAAGCGATTTTTTGGTAAAATCTAAAATCTAAAATCTAAAATCTAAAATCTAAAATCTAAAATCTAAAATCTAAAATCTAAAATCTAAAATCTAAAATCTAAAATCTAAAATCTAAAATCTAAAATTATTCTTCCTCTTTCCCCCACGTCGATGGACTTTCGTTCCATTCCAGTAAAGTCGATTGTTGGTCTTCGGTAATATATTGTTTCTGAACCGCTAAGTCTAATAAGTTTTCGTAATTACTTAACGTATACAGATCGATATTAGCATTTTTAAAGTTCTCTTCGGCAACATTAAAACCGTACGTAAAAATCGCTGCCATACCTTTTATGTTGGCTCCTTCGTTACGTAAAGCTTCAACAGCCATCAAACTGCTGTTTCCTGTACTAATTAAATCTTCAACAACAACAACATTTTGGCCTTTTTGTAAAAAACCTTCCACCTGATTTTGTCGACCGTGTTTTTTTGCTTCCGGGCGCACATATACAAATGGCAATCCAAGGCTTTCAGCAACAAGAATCCCCACTCCAATGGCTCCAGTGGCAACACCGGCAATAACATCTGGTTTCCCAAATTGTTTCTCAATATTTTTCGCAAACTCATCACGAACATAGTTTCGGATGCTCGGAAATGAAAGAATTAACCTATTATCGCAATAAATAGGAGATTTCCAACCAGAAGCCCATGTAAAAGGATTTTCGGGATTCAATTTAATTGCATTTATTTGCAAAAGCAATTCGGCTGTTTTTTCGGCAGTATCTTTATTAAAAATCATAATACAAATGTATAAAGTTTTTGTGAACGACAAACCACTTTTTTTGACAAATGAGATCTCGAAAGAGACTGATTTTCAATTGTTCTTGTTAGAGAGTATTGATATCGAGCATCTTATAGTCAAAATGTTTCAAAATAAAATTCAAAAAGCTTATTTGTATCATCCTGACGAAAAGGAAATTATGAAGACGCTAAAAGCTAAAATTCCCGTAAATAAAGCAGGAGGAGGGCTTGTGTACAATAAAAAAGGCGAAGTTTTATTTATTTTCAGAAACGGAAAATGGGACTTACCAAAAGGCGGAATCGAAAAAGGGGAAGAAATTGAAGACACTGCCATGCGCGAAGTCGAAGAAGAAACCGGAGTAGGCAAACTACGCATTACCAATAAACTCGAAAAAACCTATCACGTTTTTAAACGCAACGGAAAATACAAACTCAAAGTGACACATTGGTTCGAAATGCAATCTGATTTCGACGGAATCCCACAAGGCCAGGCCGAAGAAGGTATCGAAAAAGTAGCATGGCTAAATCCGGAACAAATCAAAGATGCGCTAAAAAACTCTTACGAAAACATAAAATTATTGTTTGAAGAAGAGAATAAACTGCAATGACACTATTAAATTCCAAATTTTTTAAAATTCCAAATCCCAATTGATTTTGATATTAAAAACCAGCCCAATGAACGCAATGCTCATTGGGCTGGTTTTTTAATTGTACTACCTGAATTAATTTTGATTGTGAAATTATCGCAATCAATACTTTTTTTTGAGAGAATATACTGTATTTTTGGTTTTTAATTCTTGATTAACTTAATTTAAACGTACAGTTAAGAATATAAACAACGCGCAAAATGATTTTTAAGGCCTTAAAAAAAAATAAAGAAATAGAAGACAGCACTTTCAATATGCTATACTCTACACGCATTCGAAGACTTTCTGAGCGACATTGGACACCAGTTGCCATTGCTCAGGCAGCAGCAGATTATCTTGTTGATAAACCCAATAAAAAAGTATTAGATATTGGTGCCGGTGCCGGTAAATTTTGTTTGGTTGGTGCAGCTTCTACAAAAGGTATTTTTTATGGAGTAGAGCAAAGAGCGTCACTTATAAAACTGTCAAAAAAAATAGCCGAAAAACATCAGGTAGAAAACGTCGAATTTATTCATTCCAACATCACCGACATTTCTTTTTCAGATTACGATGCATTTTATTTCTACAATTCTTTTTTCGAAAACATAGATACATCCTGTCCCATAGATAAAATTATAGTTCCCAAAAACGAACTGTTTCTTTCGTATTCAAATTACGTAAGAGATCAACTCCATAAAACTCCCAAAAATACAAGACTTGTAACCTATTGGAGCACGTGGGAAGAAATACCCGAAAGCTTTGATTTAGAATATTCTGCCTGCGACGGAGTATTAAATTTTTGGAAAAAGAAGTCATGAATTTTTAATCGCCACCTTTGACAAAGGTTTAAGGCAGTTTAAAAAAATATAAAGTTTTTCAACATATTCAAAATCAAAAAACTAGTGTCTCAGCAGCTTAGTAAATTAGCATCTTAAGTTGGGCGTGCCAGTATTTATAAAAAGACCCAATCAACTTTGCGTTCATTGGGTCTTTTTATAAATACTGTCGGGCTATCCGCGCTACTGCGGTAGCTAGCTTCTATCCCTCACGCGGGCAATCGGTTAAAACACGTTTTTGGTTCTTTCATTGTTTTTAAGGTAGAGAGGAAAGCTTAAGAATTACCATTTAATTGTACCAAAAGATTATTTTCATTAAAAACAGCATTAATTATATTTTCATTTTTCTCTGCTTTAATTTCATTTCCATTTACAGTCAGTTTATAACCTTTTTGAGATAAATAATTTGTAAAAGTATTTTTGTGGTTTTGAATTTCAAATGTTGAAATTAGCTCAGGGAAAACAGTTAAAATTCGGGACAATTCCTCACTTTCAGAGTTGTCTATTACATAAGATTTAATGGTAACCACCATTGTACCCTGACCATAATTTCCCAGATAATAACCACTTAAATTAAACATCTCAACAGCAATCATTCCTATTAGATGCAAATCGTTGTCTACAGCGTCAAATTTTCCAACGGTCAATAAATCAATATTATTTTCCTCTCCATATTGCTTAAGTAAAAGAGCCTGTTTCATAACAGATTCGGCGTATCCGCCAGCTTTATTCTCCCAAATCCAAAGCCATGTTTCTGAAGAATGAGAAAAAGATCCCAAAACCTGCATTGGAAAAGTAAGATCGTCTCCAAAAGTAATTTCTTCTTTACCCATATCAACATTCCAGGAAAGTCCGCCGGTAACACTAAAAAGATTTCTTTGTTTTTCTAAAGCAATCGCTCCAAATTTTTCCAAAAAATCATTTTCAGATACAAAGTGTTTATTATTGCTCAGTTGATTGATAGCTGCTTCTGTATTTTCTTCTTTCTTTTTAAAAATGTTATTGAAAATTCCCATTCTGTTATGGTTTTTAAGTTAATATAAAATTGTTGTTTTATGTTTTGTAGCCCTGAAATAAGCTTACAAATCGATTTGATAAATTCTGGATTCTTCCTCCCAGGGATGATATCCTTGTCCGATGTAGTTAAAACCTAGTTTTTCATAAAATCCAATATGATCCGTGCAGAGATATAAGTTTTCAAATCCAGCCTTTTTTGAGTCTTCTTTGGCTTTTTCGATAAGTAAATTACTGTAGTTATTTCCACGGTGTTTTTCATCTATAAAAATGGCACAAACCCACGGATATAAATCCATTCGGCTAATGAAATCATTTGTAATAAGACCCGCACAGCCAATAATTTCATTGTTATTTTCTAACACGTACCATTGTGGCAACGAATTTTTGGCATTTATACTATGGCTAATGCAATCCTCATAAATAATTGGTGCTACTTCAGACCAGCTATTTTGAAAATATTGAATGGCTCTATCTTTATATTCAGGGTTTTCCCTAACTGAAATTATTCTCATTTTTTGTTTTAAAATTATCGTGTAAAAGTTTTAATAGTTACACTTTTTATTCGCTATCCTCATTTTTTATGCCCTTAAGCAGCGCATAAATCGCCATTGAATGACCCTGACCTAAGTCAAAATCATTTTTAAGCCAGTTTACAATATCTCCTGCTTTTACTTCAGATTTGAGTTTTCCGTCTATTGTAAATCCTTTTTGTTCCGCCAGCATTCTAAACTCAGCCGGACCATTTCCTGTTTTCTCTTTAATAGTTTTTAAATATCCTTGAAATGACATAAAATAGTGGTTAGTGGGTTAGTTTTATGGAGTACTAAAATACAAATTAAAATATAATTGGTTTTCAGGTTTTTATTTCTTTTAGTCCAACTTTGTCAAAGTTTAATGCAACAGATTGCAAATCCGCGCTATTGGGTCTTGCAATCATAAGTATTCGAAACTTTTAAAAATAGGCTGAAAGCCCTAAAAAGCAATAGCGTATTGCAACGCACTATGAATTAATCAAAAGAGGAAATTGCCCTGAAGGGGCAAAAGAAAATTGAGGATAAAGATTCAAAGAAAAAGGAGTTTTCTAAGAGAACATCATGTAAAATAGGGTAAACGTACTTTTTGAAATTATGCTTCCACCCTTACAGGGCTTAAAAATATAATGGTTTTTTATTCATAGTGCTTCGCACCATGCTATTGCTATGGCTCTTTCAGAGCAACAGGTTTTGAACACTTAATAATTACAAATCTGCACTTCGGGGTCTATGTTTATTACAAAATGTGCAAAGAATAGCCCATTCCGTAGGAATGTCTGCTCGGTAGAATTAAATTTAAATTACGGTTATACGTTCCGTAGGAACGTTTGATTAATTTGACAGATATGTTATTTTCGTAAAAACAGGTGTCCTTACAGGACACAACGCAAAACAATATTATTTTTTTTCTACCGATGAGATATTCCTACGGAATATTAAATAGCTAGAATGGGAATTTATTGCAAATTCCCATAATTAGAGATAAGTATCAAATAGAATATTTAATTTACTTTGGGGGAAAGTATTGCAAATTCGTTCTATCGATTAACGATTCAACTTTGACAAAGATTTCCACGAACAGCTTTGCGAACTTAACTTATACACAAAGCATTCAAAGTAAAATAAAAAAGCCTTAGCGAACTTTGCGGTAAAAAAAAGCGCACCAAAAAAAATCTACAAAACACGATAAACAGGATATTGCATATGCGCCTTTTCGTAATGCACCGAATTTTTATAAATCCAGTTCAATTGCGCTTCAGAATTCTTGGCAAATTCGCGATCGTTTTGTTTTTTATTTTCTAATTCGGCTTTTAGTTGCGGATTCTCTTTTAGCAATTTCGAAGCCGTATCTTCAAAAATATATTCTGAATAATGTTCTTTTTGTTGTAAAATAGGATCAAAGAAATTCCAGTTGAAGAATGAATCAACGCCTTCCGGCTCAAAAGCTTCTATTAAATATTTCACTCCTTTTTGATCGGTTGGAACAATGTAGTCACCTTTGGCGAAAGCCATTTTTACAATTTTAGAAGTTAAGGACGTATTGTAGTGCAAATAATGTCCTTCGTACGCATTAGGAACCGTTTTAAAATCGACAATTCTATAACTTTCAACCTCAATAAGCGTATCGTTTTTAAGTTGAGAATAACTAATATTGTTATTCTTCAACAAATCAATAATATTCCAATAACCACGCGGAATAACATAAGCTGTCGGAATCACCACTTCTTTAACCGATTTGAATTCTTTGATGTACGGAACATCTTTTTTATACGGTTTGCTTCGGTCATAATACAAACGATTTCCGGTTGTAGCATCGCTTTTTTTGTAACTCGCTTCATATCCTAAAAACGAAAATGTGGTCGCTTTTGTGCTGTCTAATTCCCATTTTAAAGTATACCGTTTTTTGGGCTGATATTGTTCCAGATTCTTCACGCGAAGCGCTTTTATTTTTTGGTAATTGGCGTCCGTAAAATCCAAAGTCGATTTGGTGTATTCGTACGTCATTTTTACACGTTCGGCATATTTTTTTAGCATATGGGTTTCGACCACAAAACCAATTGTATTAAATAATGAAGTATAACCCGTCGTATAACGCGGACTATCTACAAACTGACCAAAACCTTTATCAGGTGTATCTTTAAAAGAATCTACATACGGCGTAGTTTCTATTTTCTTTTGCTGTAAATCTTTTACCAGCGCCGGCATCATTTCATCATTCAAAAAATCACCTAAAACTGTTCCTAACTTATTATGTTGCGTCATAATGTAAGTCAGTTTATATTGATAATCAGATCCATTACTCACGTGATTATCAATAAAAACATCGGCATTTATTTTCTGGAAAATTTCGACAAAACTTTTCGTGTTTCGGGTATCAGATTTCATTAAATCCCGATTCAGATCATAATTTCTGGCATTTCCTCTAAAACCATAAATTTCCGGACCATCCTGATTGGCTCTTGTAGTTGAATTTCTATTTAAAGCTCCGCCAATATTATAAACCGGAATAGTGACCAAAACAGTGTTTTTTGGCGCTTTTAGTTTACCAATGGCCAAATCTCGATAGAATTGCATCGTCGCATCGATTCCGTCAGGTTCTCCGGCGTGGATTCCGTTATTGATAAAAAGGACCGCTTTGTTTTTCTGAATTTTCTCAAAATCAAATTCTTTATCAGGATTATAAACCACCATATGCAAAGGTTCTCCGGAATCTGTCAATCCCATTGCTGTAATCTTAATTGTTGGAAAATCTTTTGCCAAAAGTTTAAAATATGCAATTGTTTCCTGATAAGAAGCCGATTGATTTCCGTTTCCTTTCTCAAAAAAAGTATCGTATTTTTTATTATTTTGAGCGAAAATTGCAATTGTGAAAAGTAAAAAGGGAATGGTAAAAAGTTTCATGGTTTTGGTTTTTTGATAGTCAAATATAATAGTTTTATTTGTTTCAAGTTTCAGGTTTCACATTGATATGCTTTGTGGTAAATGGTTTCACGCAGATTTTGCAGATTTAGGAAGATCAAAAAGGATTTTTATAATTAAAAATAGAATCTGCTTAAATCTGCAAAATCTGCGTGAAACATTTTCTACGAGTTGTTAATAAACTTGATCTGAGACTGAAAACTGCGACTGCGACTTAAAACTGAATACTAAAAACTGTACACTGCCAACTATTTTCTCTACTTTTGCAAAATGAATAAAAATCACCATTCCAACAACATACTTTCGAACTTAGGAATTGAAACCCTAAACGAAATGCAGGAAGTTGCTCAAGACGCAATTTTAAACGATAACAACGTATTATTACTTTCGCCAACAGGATCAGGAAAAACATTAGCATTTTTACTTCCGGTTCTAGAATTATTGCAGCCGGAAATTCTTTCGGTTCAATGTTTGATTTTGGTGCCTTCGCGCGAATTAGGTTTGCAGATTGAGCAGGTTTGGAAAAAAATGGGTACACAATACAAAGTAAATATTTGTTACGGAGGTCACTCAATTGACACTGAAATCAAAAATTTAAGCAATCCTCCGGCAGTTTTGATAGGAACTCCTGGAAGAATCGCAGATCATATTGACAGAGATACTTTCCGCACAGATAAAATTCAGACTTTAATTCTGGATGAATTTGATAAATCATTGCAATTGGGTTTCCATGAGCAAATGTCATATATTATTGGGAAGTTGACAAAACTGAACAAACGCGTTTTGGTTTCGGCAACTTCAGATATTGAAATTCCAAGATATACGAGAGTGGTAAATCCTACGATTTTGGATTTTATTCCGGAGCAGGAAGAGAAAACGAATCTTTCGATGAAAATGGTTGTTTCTCCTTCTAAAGACAAATTAGGAAGTTTGTTCAATTTGATTTGCTCACTGAAATCACAATCGGCTATTATTTTCTGTAATCATCGTGATGCGGCTGAGCGTATTAGTGATACATTAAACGAAAAAGGAATTTACGCTACGTATTATCATGGCGGAATGGATCAGGACGAGCGTGAACGTGCTTTGATTCAGTTTAGAAACGGAAGTATGAGTTACCTCATCACAACCGATTTAGCGGCTCGTGGATTGGATATTCCGGAGATGAAACACGTAATTCATTATCATTTACCGCTTAAAGAAGACGAGTTTACACATCGTAATGGTCGTACTGCCCGTATGCAGGCTTCGGGAACGGCTTATATTATCATTCACGAAAGTGAAAAACAACTGGATTATATCGACTACGGAATGGAAGTTTTAAAGGTCGAAAACTCCACAACTTTACCTAAACCACCAGAATATCAAACCATTTATATTAGTGGCGGAAAGAAAACAAAACTAAATAAAATTGATATCGTTGGTTTCTTTTCTCAAAAAGGAAAACTAGAGAAAGGTGATTTAGGCTTAATAGAGGTAAAAGATTTTATTTCATTTGCGGCTGTAAAATTCAATAAGGTAAAAGACTTATTGCATAATATTAAAGACGAGAAAATGAAAGGCAAGAAATTTAAAATCGAAGTTGCCCGTAAAGTCGTAAAGAAAGAGGAGGAGAAGTAATTTTTTTGTTGCAGGTTTTAAGCTTCAGGTTTGTTTTGGATGAGATCTTCTTTTACTGAAAGAACTTTATTAAAATCAAGAAGTGCTTATTGTAGTATAATTTTTATAATTATGATCTGTTTTGATCCTGGGAGATCACTGCATTTGGTCGGTTTTTAATATATTTTGGGGTATTAGGTATGTGTTAAAATATTGAATTTCAATATTTTACTTTATTAAATTACGAGTTTTGGTTGATTTTAAACAACAATCTTAATTTATTGTTAATAAATTAACGGATAAGGCTTTAATTTATCATATTTTCTGCGTTTCTTGTGCCCGTAAATAATAAACCCCAAATTAATTATGAAAAGAATTATTACGATTGCCATTTTGATGTTTAGTTTTGTCTCTTTTGCACAAATTAAGGTTCTTGAAACTGTACCAGTTGAGAGATTAGGAAAAGTAAATAACAATTATATTCAAAAAATTGGAGATGAGTATACTGTTTATTATACAAGTATCCAGAACGATGATGAATCATCAAGTTTGAGAAAATTTACATTCAAAAATGTAAATAATGATTACAACAGTCTTTACAGTATCATTGTAAACGGTTTTACTGCAACACCTTTGTATGATATCAAATTAGAGTTACCTAACAACTATATCTGGTTACATTACACTGGAAGTGTTATTCCTGAGAAAGCGACAGTTCAGTTTATGGTTTCTTCTAAAGACGCTTCTTCTGCAACAAGTAGTGTTTCTGAGCCATTATTGAAAGATCAGATCAATAAATTATTTCAAAAATAATTTACTTAAATACAGCATAAAAAAAGGGCGATTCAAAATATGAATCGCCCTTTTTTAGTTTACAGTTTTCGGTCGCAGTTTTCAGTTAGCAAATGACTGAAAACTGCAACTCTGACTGAAAACTTATATTTTCTTCACGTATTGTGTAATAATCACAATTTGCTGACCATCTACTTTTCCTTCGATATACTCGGCGTTTTCGTGGTCTAAACGGATGTTACGAACGGCTGTTCCTTGTTTGGCCACCATGCTCGATCCTTTTACTTTAAGATCTTTGATTAAAACAACAGAATCTCCGTGTTCTAAAATTACACCATTACTGTCACGGTGAATGATCTTGTTTTCATCATCTTCGCCTTCTCCTGTTGCTTTTGCCCATTCCAGCGTATCTTCGTCTAAATACATCATGTCAAGTAATTCCTGTGGCCATCCTGCAGCACGCAAACGGCTTAACATTCTCCAGGCTACCACTTGTACCGCAACGTTTTCATTCCACATGCTGTCATTAAGACATCTCCAGTGATTTAAATCTACATTATCCGGGTTTTCAATTTGGTCTATACACGTACTGCACGCTAAAATACTTTCGTCAAGACCTCCTTTTTTAGTTGGTAATACTTCGTATACTTTTAGGTTTTCTTCGGCGCCACAAAGTTCACATTTAGATCCGCTACGTTTGTTTAATTCTCTTTCGATACTCATTATTTGTTTTTTATTTTAAAAATGCGAAATTACTTATAATTTGCTTCGCTTGCAAGTTTATGTTTTTTGTGTTATTTCTTCACCCTAACCGCATCCGGAACCAGCATTTCGTATTCGCCACCATGACGCAATACATCGCGTACAATGCTTGAGCTAATAAATGAAGTACTTGCCGCTGTTAATAAAAATACAGTCTCTATTTTAGAAAGCTTTCTGTTGGTGTGGGCAATGGCTTTCTCGAATTCGAAATCGGCAGGATTGCGAAGTCCCCTTAGGATGAAATTGGCTTTTTCCTTTTTGGCTAAATCGATGGTCAATCCTTCATAAGTAATTACCGAAATTTTCGGTTCGTCTTTGAACGTTTCTTCTATAAAGCGTTTTCTTTCTTCAAGTGAAAACATGTACTTTTTTTCGGCATTGACACCAATAGCAATTACAATTTCATCAAATAAAGGAATTCCTCTTTTGATGATATCTTCGTGTCCTAGTGTTATAGGATCGAATGATCCGGGGAATATGGCTTTTCGCATTTTTTTTCTTTTAAGGTGCTAAGGTTCTGGGTTTCTAAGAGTCTAAGTTTTTTTTAGTTTCTACGGTTTAAGGTTTGAATGTTTTGAAGCTTTTTTTTGGAATTTGGAATTCTCCCGATGACTATCTGGATTGGAATTTTATTTTAAGTGATTCTTTTTGTATTTAAAGCCGGAACCCATTCGTCTTTTTTACAGACTTCGCATTTTGCGGTTCCTGGTTTTTGCTCTTCGGTATGACCGCAAAAAGTGCAGGCGTGAATGCCCTCTTTTTCGATTGTTTTGCTTTTTTTATTGAATGCAGCCGGTAAGATAGGTAATCCGTATTTTACTTCGTGATCTTCGTAAAAAAATACGCTGATTTCTCCGCTTGTTTCTATAAAAGCATGTTTTATTTGTCCGAGATGTTCGATAGATTTTATGCGAAGTTCAGAGAAAAATTCGTCTTGTGCTAAGCTTTCTTTCTTGAAAGTAGCGATAGAGAATTTTCCATTATTGATTAAGCATTCGGTTTTACCTTCTATAAATTCTTCGAATTTTTTGCTTTTTCCGGTAAGCCAGGTAACAGATCGATATAGAATAATAATTACAGTAAAAACAATTGCAGCGGGAACTATACCAACATCTTCATAAAACATAGGATCTCCTGCTGCGGAACCTAATGCAATTATGATTACGGTTTCGAAAATCGATAATTGTTTAACACCTCGTTTTCCTGCTAATTTTAAGGTGAGCAGTAAAATGATAAACATTACTGTAGAACGAAATATCACTTCAAGCGCAAAGTTTGCGGGAAGATTGTTGTAAAAAAGTCTATTCCATTCGAAGATTTCTTTCATTTTTTTTTAAGGTGCTAAGGTTCTGAGATGCTAAGTTGCTAAGGTTTTTAGATTATGAATTTTTTGTTTTTGCGAAGAACGAAGCAATCTCACTTGCTAATTCGTGCAGTTCATAGCTTTCGGGACTTCGAATTCGCTCAGTCTGACAATATTGGGTAAAAAAAAGGTTCTGAGATCCTAGTAACTTAGCATCTCAGAACCTTAGTATCTTTAAGAAAGCGCTAACTCAATCGCATTGGTGAATAAATCTTCAAGCGATATTCCGGCGGCTTGTGCTTGTTGCGGGATAAGGCTTTCAGTTGTTAAACCTGGAATGGTATTCATTTCTAACATATACGGTTCGTTGTCTACGATAATGAATTCGCTTCTTGAGAAACCTTTCATTTTTAAGACTTCGTAAGCACGTTTTGCTGTTTCACCAACTTTTTGTGTTAACTCATCTGAGATTCTGGCGGGTGTGATTTCCTGCGATTTACCTTCGTATTTTGCTTCGTAGTCGAAGAAATCATTGTCGGAAACAATTTCAGTTATTGGTAGAACTTTTATTTCTCCCTTATAATTGATTACTCCAACAGAAACTTCGGTTCCGTCAAGGAAACTTTCGATAATAATTTCGTTGTCTTCTTTGTAGGCCACTTCGATGGCAATTGGCAATTCGGCTTCAGATTTTACTTTTGAGATTCCGAAACTTGATCCTGCTTTGTTTGGTTTTACGAAACATGGCAAACCAACTTTTTTCACGATTTCGGCTGTATTGATGATGTCACCTTTATTTAGGTAATAAGAAATTGCCGTTTTGATTCCGTATGGTTTTAAAACCGATAATAAATCACGTTTATTAAAAGTCAATGCTGCCTGGTAATAATCGCAAGATGATTGTTTAATTCCTAATAATTCGAAATAAGCCTGCATTAATCCGTCTTCACCCGGAGTTCCGTGAATGGCGTTGAAAACACAGTCGAAAGTAATTTTCTGATCGTTTACGGTTACTGAGAAATCGTTTTTATCGATTGAAAATTCGGCGTTGTTTTCGTCTACGTACACCCATTTTTCTTTGAAAATATGAATACGGAATCCGTTGTATTTTGTTTTGTCCAGATATTGGTAAACGACGTTTCCGCTGATCAGCGAAATTTTGTATTCGCTTGAGTATCCGCCCATGATGATGGCTATGTTTTTCATTCTATATTGTTTATATGTTTAATCTTTTATTAGTTTAATTGTTTGCTTCGCCAATTCGACTTTCAGCCTCGGGTCAGATTTCAGGTTTTTTGCCACGAATTCAGAATTAAATTTAAAAAATCTGTGTTTATCTGTTTAAATTTGTTAGATCTGCGTGCTATTTCGTTTGCTTTGTCGTCCCGAGGAACGAGGATCTTCGCTAGTAGCTCGACATGCAAGATAAACTTTGCGTGAGTTTCTTGCGGGGCTTCGACTTCGCTCAGCCTGACAAATAGTACTGAAATCTTCTTATGAATCCTAAAGCCCTAGCCCTGATGGGAGCGGCATCCTTTTATGGTGGGGTTCACCATAAAAGATACAGCGGACAGCAGGAAATAGCTCCTAACTCTTCGACTCCGCTCAGAGTGACATATGAAATTCTAAAATTGAAATTCCAAATGCTCTTAGATTTTAATATGAAAGGCAATTTGCTACTTTCTTGCTTAAAACAAAATTATCATTTTTTTTGAAACGAAATAGCTTTATCTTTGCGACAACTAAAAATAAATTTATGACTTTACGTAAGTATTTAACAAGCCGTGTGTTTTTTGTACAAATCCTGATTGCAGCTGCTATTATTGCTGTTTTGGGTTATCTGTTTATGCATTGGCTGACTTTTACAACTGATCATGGACACGAAATTGAGGTTCCGAATTTGTCTAAATTGACAGAGGAGCAAGTTGAGGCAAAATTGGACGAACTGGACTTGGATTATGTGCTTTTGGATAGTGTTGATTACAGAAGTCAATTTCCTAAATACAGTGTTGTTGAGCAAGATCCGTTGCCAGGAACGAAGGTGAAAGTAGGAAGAAAAATATATATTAAAATTAATGCATCGGGATTTTCATCTGTTAAAATTCCTGATTTGATCGAAAAAACGTATCGTGAGGCGGTTCCGACTTTGAAGGCTTTAGGGCTTGAGCAGGGAACGATTACTTATATTCCGAATCTTGGAAAAGATATGGTGCTGGAGATGCGTTATAAAGGTAGAAACTTAAAAGTAGGAGACCGAGTGCTGAAAGCGTCTAAAATCGATTTGGTTTTAGGTGACGGAAAAGCAAGTTATGTAGATGAAAGTCAGGCGACAGATAGTACAGCTGTGCCAACTGATGAAACCCCAAAAGATGAACAATAATATTGAAAATTTAGATCTGGAAGACGAATTATTCGAACATTTTAGATTTGAAGTCCCTAAAGGTCAGGCGTTTTTGCGTATTGACAAATATTTAATGAATTTGATTCAGAATGCGACACGAAATAAAATTCAGAATGCCGCAACTGAAGGTAATATTTTTGTAAATGATATTCCGGTAAAATCAAATTATAAGGTTAAGCCGTTTGATGTTGTGACGGTTATGTTAACACATCCTCCATTTGAAAACCATATTCTTCCGGAAGATCTTCCGTTGAATATTGTTTACGAAGATGATGCTTTGTTATTGATTAACAAGGAGCCGGGAATGGTGGTACATCCGGGTCACGGAAATTACACCGGGACTTTGGTCAATGCTTTGGCACATCATTTTGATAATTTACCAATGAACAGCAGCGAACGCCCTGGTTTGGTTCACCGAATTGATAAGGATACGTCCGGACTTTTGGTGGTGGCGAAAACAGAAGCGGCGATGACGCATTTGGCGAAACAATTTGAGGCTAAAACTTCTGAACGTGAGTATATTGCCCTTGTTTGGGGAAATGTTACCGAAGAGGCGGGAACGATCGAAGGAAACCTTGCAAGACACTTAAAAGACCGTATGCAAATGGCTGTTTTTGCTGATCCTGAAATTGGTAAACCTGCTATTACACATTATAAAGTTTTAGAACGTTTTGGTTATGTGACTTTGATTTCCTGCAAATTAGAAACGGGTAGAACACACCAGATTCGTGCGCATATGAAACATATCGGACATCCGCTTTTTAATGACGAACGTTACGGCGGTCATTTGATTTTGAAAGGAACGACTTTTACAAAATACAAACAGTTTATTGATAATTGTTTTAAAGCGTTGCCACGTCAGGCTTTGCATGCAAAAACTCTTGGTTTTGTGCATCCTACAACTGGCGAAATGATGCGTTTTGATACTGAACTTCCTCAGGATTTTCAGGATTGTATCGAGAAATGGCGCAACTACGGGAAGACGCATAATATGGAAGAGGAGGAATAGAATTTTAGATTTTAGAAATTAGATTTTAGAATAAAGAATATAGAGAAAAGATTTTCTCGTATAAAAAAAGCTCCGTTTGGAGCTTTTTTTGTTTTTACTATTTAGGGTTTTGTTTTTACCATTAAGATATTAAGTTAATTAAGTGTTGAGCTTATTATTAGTTACTTTAAGGTTTTGCTTAATTTTTCTTAATATTTTAATGGTTAAATAATAAAAAATCTATTCAATGTTTTTAACGGTAAGATCTATGATTTTTGCTTCGCCATTTGTTAGAAAACCTAGTTTACCTTGTTGGCTTAGTTTGCTTTTTTCAAGGGAACATTCCAGGAAAGTTTCGTTATCGACTGAGAAGAACAATTGATGGTTGAAGATTTTTATTTTTACTGAATACCATTTGTTGTTTTCTAATTTCATTGGTTTTTTAAACAAAGTTGGGCCGCCTCGTTTTTCATATTCATTACTTCCTTCTTTGTAAACACCTCGTCCGATTACGATATTTTGGTCGATTTGGTAGAGATAGGTTCTGATGTAATTTTCTTTGTCGATGTTGAGCATGACTTCAAAAAGAGATTCTTTGGTCATATTTACTTTAAAATCGATCTCATAATTTTCAGGGAGTTGTTTTTTTGATTCTATAACGCCCCAATGCATCGGGCCTCCTTTTCCTATTAAGGTGTCTTTTTGCAGCGACCATTCTTTTGAATTAAATTTCCAATTGGATTTTAATGGTTTTGTTTCGGTAATGGTGTATGCTTTTTTTGCTGTTGAAATAGTACCGCAGCACGAAGCGATTATTAGTGGAAATACTAATAATAAGATATATCTAATTTTCATTTTTTGTTTTTTAGTTGAGCTCAGAATGGTATTTTATTTTACCAATTGATCCTGTTGGAGATGGTAAAAGTTCAAAAACCGAAGTGGGAGCGAGGCCAGTTTCGATACGATGTGAAACGTACAAAATACTCACGTTTGTTTCTTGTTTGATGGTATTGATAAGCTGAATGACCAAATCGACATTTTCGTCGTCCAGACCTTCTACAGGTTCGTCCAGAATTAATAAGGGCGGATGTTTTAAAACGGCACGAACAATCAGTGCAACTCTTTGCTGACCGATGGAAAGATCGATGAAACGTTTTTTTCTTAAATGTGTCATTTCGATTACTTCAAGCCATTGCGAAACAATTTGTTTTTGATGCGTGGTTGGCTCAATATAAAGTCCGATAGAATCAAAGAATCCGGAAAGAATCATTTCTTCTAAAGTATGCCCTTTTTGAAATAAATCAGTCATAGAAGTGGTGAAGATTCCGATTTGTTTTTTGATGTCCCAAACGCTTTCGCCGGTTCCTTTTTTTCTTCCGAATAAATGCAAATTCTGTCCGAAACCTTTTGGGTTATCTCCTGTAATTAAGGATAAGATTGTGCTTTTTCCGGAACCATTTGGCCCTATTAATTGCCAGAATTCACCTTGTTTTATTGTCCATGAAATATTGTCTACAATTTTTCGATCGTCATAACTTACTGAAACATTTTCCATTTTGATCAATACACTTTCGTGAAAGGAATGCGGTTCGATCGCTTTTGGAATTGCTGATGTATTTAGGGTTTTATAATGATTTAGGGTTTGTGAAAGAGGATGCAATTCAAATGTATTGTCTTTGATCTGGGCTTTGTTGGGAACAAAGGATAATACGTCGACTACACGATTTACGATTTGAATGATCGCAATATCTTGCGTTAGATCTTTTAATGAGTCTGCCAAAACCACACGCGAAGCCTGATCTAAATGATCAAACGGATTATCGAAAATAATGAAATCTGGTTTTTGATTGATGCAGTATTTAAGAAACTCTTTTTTGCGTTCGCCTGACGAAAAGGTTCTCAGTTGTCTGTGCGATTCGGGAGAAGCTTCTACGATGTCGTATTGGTATTCTTTTTCGATGAATTTCTCTATGGCAATGTCTGAAAACAGAATTCCCTTTTGGTTGTTAAAAACGGCTAATTCTCCTTTGGCTTCGCCAGAAAGCAAAGTATCTATAAAGGCTTTTTTATTTACCTGATTCGATAAAAGTATATCCCAATGTTGCATTTTAAAGTAATATTTATTTGGACATAGATTAATTGTTGTTTTTTTTGCCACAGATTTCACAGATTAAAAAGATTAATCATTCTAATCTGTGAAATCTGTGGCAAATAAGTTTTAAGATTATCTATGTGTTAAATGTTTTTTCAGTTTATCTATTTTTTTGTTGCCAATTCACGATCGTTTCTCGACCATTCGCTCCAGGAACCTACGTATAATTTTGGAATTGGAATTCCGGCATAATCCATCGCTAGTAAAGTATGACAGGCGGTAACTCCTGAACCACAATGTACGATTACATTCTCGGGATTCTTATCGCCTATAATTTCAATATATTTTTTTGCTAAATCTTCAGCCGGTTTATAAAAGCCGTCTTCATCTAAATTTTCACTAAACGGAACATTGATCGCGCCCGGAATATGTCCGGCAATTAAATCCAGCGGTTCTGTTAAGCCATCAAAACGGTTTTTGTCTCTTACATCAATTACAATGTTTTCTTTGTTATTTCGCGCTTTTTCGACTTCTTCAATATCGGCTTGAGCCAAATTCCATTTTGAAATTGGATAATTTTCTGTTGGTTCAACAATTTCTAATGCTGAACTTACCGGATAACCCACTTTTATGGCAGCTTGCAAACCTCCGTTAAGAACCTGAACTTTTTCATGGTGAATTGCGCGTAGCATCCACCAAAATCTTGCTGCAGCATTAGATCCGTTTTTATCATCGTAAATAATCACATGGCTCGAAGGTGAAATGCCAAGTTTAGAAAGTACCTGAGAAAATTTCTCTAAAGAAGGTAAAGGATGTCTTCCTCCGTTTGCAGGATTTTCAACGGTGGCTAGATCTTGATTTAAATCGACAAAACGTGCGCCTTCTAGATGTTCGTTTTGATAATTTTCTTTGGCATTTATTCCGGCTCTTGCATCAATTAAAACAACATTAGAAGCATCTTTTAGTTTTAAAAGTTCTTCTGGATTTATAATGGGAGAAAGTTTTGACATTTTTATTTTATTTTTTTAGAAGTACCCAACCATAGTAGTCCGTTTAAAATTAATTGGCTTTGTGGTTCATTTTCAAAAGTATACGAAAGAGTTTTATTGGTTCCGTGTTCGTAATCTATATCGTTATGCCCCATATTTACATAAAGCATTTTGTAGTTTTTATTCGTCCAAACTACCGGATAGTAGCCTTCATGCCAGATTTCGTTTGGTTTTGGGCCGGTTCCTAACGGAAAGCTGCTTTCGTCAATTGCTACAAGGATTTTAATATCCGGATTTTTTCTTAAATCATTGCTCCATCTGTACCATTCGTTTGGTGCCGATTTGAATGTTTTAGGAATGTTTGTGGTTGCAGGATGCTGATTTTCGATTCGTAAAACTGCTGATGTTGGCCGCCATGTATTGCTGCCGTATTCTCCTGATCCTAGAAAAGTATTGTGGTACCAATTCCAGTTTTGAGGATAAGTAGAATTGTTTAGCGCAAATGCCGAAAAATGAAATCCGATAAAACCGCCGCCATTTTCCATATATTTCTGAAAAGCTTCACGCTGACTTTGTGTTTCGGGTCTTGTGTCTAAAAACAAAACAACCTGATATTTCGATAAAAATTGGGCGTTTAAATTGTCCCAATTGCTGGTTGAATCATATTCGAAATGATTTTGTTCGGCTACTTTGGGAAACCATTTATTGGCTTCATGTACAAAACTTATATGTGCCTGATCATTTTTGGCAGTATAAAAAGCAATTACTTTAAATTTAGGATTTGCTTTTTTATGCTGGGCAAAACCTATAAAGCAAATAGACAACAGCGCAATCAGAATAATTTTTTTGTACATGAAGTGGTATTTAGATTTGATTAACCAGGGATTTTTTCGATCAGTATTTCATTATCAGCTTTGTCGAAATAAGTGCAAGTCATTTCGATAATATCAACACGCCATTTTGCAATTCCGGATTGAGCGGCGTGATTACAAAACGTTAAATAATCAGTCTGACCGTCCTGATGCATTACCAGAAATTCGATAAAACGTTCTTTGTTGGCCACAGGAGCGACCTGAATTTCAGGGTATTTTTCTTCAGCCGAAACTTTGTAATTATTTACGCCGTAATATTCTACATTTCCGTTATTGACAAAGGTGTCGTATCCTTTTACGCCCAAAATAATAAGGTCTTGTATATAATTTGGAAAATCTGCACCGCTTTGTACTTTGGCATGTGCTTCTTTTATTTGCTCGATTGTAAACATAATATTTGATTTAGATTATTAAAAGGTTTGCCGCGAATTACACTAATTTCCACGAATTAAATTATAGAATTTGCAGATAAAAATTTAGTGTAAATTAGTGTAATTTGTGGCGAAAAAAAATTATTGTTTCAAAAATGCTATTAATGGTTTTATAAATTGATCGAAAGATTCAATATGCGGTAAATGCCCGGTATTGGGTACTTCGACTAGTTTTGCATTTGGGATTGCTTTTTGTGTTTTTTTACCCAATTCGGCATAATTTCCCATTGTTTTTCTGACTTCTTCAGCTACCAAAGGTTTTCCTATGGCTGTTTTGTCTCTTGTCCCGATGATTAAAAGCGTTGGACTTTTTATGTTTTTGAATTCGTATAAAACAGGTTGGGTAAAAATCATATCATACATCAAAGCCGAATTCCACGCTACTCTTGCATAATCAGGAGCTGTGGTCCAGCCGGCGCCAAGTTCAGCCCATTTCTGGAAATCGGCATTCCATTTTCCGTCATAATAATTCGCCATTTGATAGCTTTTTATATTCTGATAGTTTTGTTTTAATTCTGATTCGTACCACCAATCTACAGGTTTGTAGGGTACAACCAGTTTCCAGTCTTCTAAGCCAGTTGGGTTTTCGAGAACTAATTTTTCAGTTGTTTCAGGATACATTAAAGCAAATCTTGTTGCTAACATTCCGCCCATAGAATGTCCCAGAATAGTTGTTTTTTCGATTCCCAAATGATCTAATAATTTTTTGGTATTCTCGGCCAATTGCTGAAAAGTGTATTGAAAATTATCAGGTTTAGATGATTTCCCAAAACCTATCTGGTCGGGAACAATTACCCTGAAACCTTCTTTTGTCAGGGCTTTTATGGTCGATTCCCAATACGCTCCATTGAAGTTTTTACCGTGCATTAAAACAATAGTTTTGTTATTGTAATTGTCAGGTTTAATATCCATATACGCCATTTTAAGATATTGGCGCTGATTGCTCAATTCTAAAAATTGTACAGGAAATGGATATTCGTAATTGGTTAAATTAATGTCTAAAGCCTTAATGTTTTCCTGCTGCGAAAAACAAAAAAAGGGAAGAAGAAGTAGAATCAGTTTTATATTTTTCATTTTTTGAATTATTTCGTTTTGGAGTATTTATAAAATTAAAGTTAACCATTTTAAATTCAAAAAATAAAATCTTAAAATTATCAGAAAATAAAAGACGAGAAATTACGACTCGTTTTTATTATTTTTTAAAGTAACGACTTGTTGCGGATAAGGAATATCAATACCAGCTTCATCAAAATGTTTCTTGATGCTTTGCAGTAAATCGCAATACATGATAAAAGCATCTGTAGAATTTTTTGCCCAGGCCCACGCTTTTAATGTTACGCTTGAATCTGCCAATGCCACAACACGAGCTATAACGAGCGGCTTTTTTTGTTTTTTATCATCTGCGGTTCTGTTGTCTATAAATAGGGGATGTTTGGCTACTTCTTCTTTCATGATTTCCAGTGCTTTTTCGATATCAGATTCGTAACCAACGCCAATTTCGATTATTTTGCAGGATTTGGTGTCGTGCATATTGGTATTCACAATAATCTGATTGCTAATAATAGAATTAGGAATGATGATTCTATTGTTTTCGGCATCTTTTAGAACTACTTGTCTCAAATTAATATCTTCAACTGTGCCTACAAAATTATTGATGGTGATTTTATCATTAATTCGAAAAGGCTTAAAAATTACCAGAAAAATTCCGCTTACAATATTGCTCAGAGCTTGTTGAGAAGCCAAACCGGCGACTAATGAAATCACTCCGGCACCGGCTAAAAAAGAATGTCCAATAATTTTGAATTCCGGAATTTGTATTAAAGCAAAAGCGAATCCTAATATATAGATTACGGTTATGATTAAGTGTTTTAGAAATCTAAATCCGGTTGCGTCGTATTCTTTATCGGTTAATTTTCGATACAAAAAATAACGAAGTACTTTGTCTGTAACAGCACCCAAAACAATTGTGACAAATCCAATTATAGCGATAATGATAATTATTCTGAAATCTTTTGCGTAGTCGATCATGAGTTTTGAATTTTAAAAAATCCAAAAAACATATATTTAAAAATATAGTTTTTTGGATTTCATAAAGTTAAGAAAAATGAAGTTGGTTTTATAAACCAACGAAATCGTCACTTTTAGGGAAAATGCTCAAAGCTTCAATAGCAATTGCTGGTGTTGGAGAAGCTAATTTGCGAAGTTTGGTGTCCATCCAGGCACCATCAACGGTAATCACGGCGCAAAGCGTATCATCTTCTCTCCTGAATTCGTGAACGATAGACCAACGAGAAGCATCGGCTTTCATTTTTGATGTTTTGGTGTGAAGGAATATTTTATCAGAAAGTTTTAATTCTTTTCTAAAGACACATTCTTCTCTAAACAAAACAGGTCCAAAACCTTGCGTTTGCATCACTTTTAGCGTTAAACCCAGTTCTTCAAGGATTTCGATACGATGTTGTGCTCCAAAATCGTAATAAGCACTATGACGAACGTGAAAATTAGGGTCAAGATCAGACCAGCGAAAAGATATTTCTTTAATAAATGAAGCCATTTTTTATTTGTATTTTAATGAAAATCGAAATTACAAATAAAATAGGAAACAGTTTCCTAGAAAATCTTAAAGTGTAGAATCTATTTTTTATCGTGATTATTATTAGTTCGCTTTTTTGTTACAAACTTTCAAGATTGTCCCACTCGTATTCGATTTTGTTTAATCTCATATAGTAAGGAATAAGTAACAAAATTTCTAAACGAAACATAAAATGACTATTATTATTCATAAAAGGCAACACAAACATTGATGCTATGCATATGACTACTCCACAAATGGCATCAATTTTACCAATTGAAATGGCATTGGGTTTTTCGAACCAAAGAGAATAAGCTGTAAAACCTTTCAGTAACATAATAGCAATAATAAACATCCCGGTTCCTGAAAATGCGGTGTTACTCGAGAAACCGTAAATTGATATGTTGACAGTTGGTATAAAAATGTTCATGATTAGAGCGCCAACAGCACAAACTGTGAGAATCATAAAAAACCAACAAAAAGTTTTAATCCACCATGGTAATAGTTTTCTTCTAATTACGGGGGCTTTATCAAATTCATCAAAATGGCTTTCTAATTCCTGATTCATTGGTTTTGGCGTTTTATTTAAATTCTAATTATATCAATCTGGTAAGGATCAATATTAAGATAACAATTTGGATTCCCAAAATAATCCAGAAAAAGTTTCTGTTGGGTTGCGAAACATTTTTTAATCCGGTGATGATTTTATCTTTAATAATTTCTGTAAAACTTACATTTTCATTTGTAAAATCAACATCATCGAGACTTACTTTTTTAAAGCCGTAGATGATAATTTTCTTTAACCATTTGTTTTCGTTAGAATCTCTGATTTCCTGAATTAATTTCAGTTGTAATTTCGTTTGATCTGTTCCTTTTTTTAATAAATCAGGTTGCTTAGATTTAACTTTATTAAGTACTTTATCAATGATAGGAAATAACAAAACCTCTCCTTTGTCTGATAATAATTTATGAATGGTTTTTGACATTATGTATTTATTTCCCAAAGCAAACAGTAAAAACGGGCCAACTAACATAGTAAGCATCGCTAAACCAAAACCAATTGGGCGTAAGGCGAATAAAAGCATTACTGCAGCTGATCCGGTTACGTGTCCCATTCCATGACCTGATTGATATACAATAGTACATAGAGTAAATACACCTATAAGGGCATATAAAAATTGTCCGAGGATATTTATTTTAAAAAAGCTAAATGTGGCGCTGCTCAATAGTTTTGCAGTGTATTTTAGATTGTCATTCATTAAGGTTGTATTTTGGTTGGTTGTTAATTTTATTCGGGTAAAAATATAGAAAAAAGCTTACGTATAACTTTTTTGTTTCTGAAAACAGAAAATTAAGATGGCAATTCTTCCTGTTTGTTGCCTTCTAATTTTTTTACAATAAAAGGCAAAGTCAATCCCTGCCCAATAAGCGTTAATAAAACAACGGCTACAGAGATAAATATAATAGTGGTTCGTTCCGGAAAAGGAGTTCCGTCTTCGAGCGTTTTAGGGATACCAATGGCAATAGCCAGAGAAACTATTCCGCGCATTCCTGACCAACTTATAATAATACTGTTGTTAAAGTCTAAAAGGGCATGTTCGCTAACTTTTCTGGTTCTTTTGGTATTTTGAAACGCTTTTTGAAGATTGATTTTCTGCAAAAAAATCCTTGCCATTCTAATTAATAAGGCAACAATAGTAATAATGGCAGCATAGCCAATGTAAGGCAAAATCATATCGTTGTCTATACCTTTTAGAATATAACGAAAGTTAAGTCCGATTAAGATAAAGATGAGTCCGTTGAGTAAAAAAATAATAATATCCCAAAGACTACGAGATTGGTTTTTTAAACTTTCCGGAAATATTTTTTTACTAAAGCGGGCAATGGTTAATCCTAAAATAACAACGGCAATTACTCCGGAAACTTCTAAATGTTCTGCAATAAGATAAGTTACAAAAGGCATTAAAAGCATAAAGCTTATCGTAACCTCGATATTTTTTTTGTGTACTTTGCTTAATATAAAAGCCAGGATTTTTGCCATTACAAAACCTACCAGAAAACCGCCTCCAAGCAGTAGTACAAAGTGTAAAGCTGCTTTCCAGATAATAAAAGCAGATCCCATTACGGCTGCTACTGCAAAACGATAGGCAACCAATGCCGATGCATCGTTGATAAGACTTTCGCCTTCCAGAATGGTTAAGGTTTTATGGGATAAATTTAATCCTTTTGTAATGCTTATGGCTGCAACAGCATCTGTGGCAGAAAGTATAGAACCTAACACAAATGCCAGCGGCCAGGTCATTCCGGGAATCATATAACGGGCTACAACTGCAATGCCTATTGTGGTAAGGAAAACTAATGATATGGCTAAAGTACTAATGGTATTAATATTAGTTTTAAAGTCTTTAGTCGAAATATTAAAAGAAGCATCATACAACAAGGGCGGCAGAAATAGCAGAAATATAATTTCAGGATTGATTTCGATTTCGCCCATCGACGGAATAAAACCAATTGCAATTCCGGCAATAACAAGCAATATTGGGTAAGGTAATTTTATTTTGTGCGCAAAAGCCGAAAGGCCAATTACGATGGCGAGGATAAAAATAATAATGCTGTAATTTTCCATTATTTTGATTTAGAAAAATGTGTGTTTAATTGATATAGATTTGGTATGAACAAATGATTATGGGGACTGAAAACGAAGTTATGAAAAATGATGTTTTAAATTTGTAAAAAAATCTGCCACACTTATTCATTTTAAAATCCTGTTGTACAATTCCGTCTTTGTTTAGTATTCATTGAAAAAATCAGTAATCGAAGTGTTTTCAAAAAGGTAATGTTTGACTTTTGCCTTAGTAGTTTTAGATGTTACAGGCTGATCTTCTTCCATTGTGTTGGTTTGATTTATTGTTATGTCTCCACCTTCATAATTGTAAAAAAGTCCTGAATGGCCGCCGGCGCCTCGATACTCTGCTTCGATCATGTCAAGAATAAAATCTTTTCCAACATACTTGAATGAACCAAAAATGTTACCACTTGGGCCAATACTGTAGAGGTTGATATTCAATTCTCCATTTTCTATAGTAATATCTTCTGTGTCATATAACTTATAATCAGCTTCGTTGTATTCAACTGGCATCGCTATATTTGAAACTTTGTCTAAGCGATATGATTTGTCTTCGTTTTGTAAAAGGATCAGCATTGGTCTTTTAGAAATATTATTTCCCTTGTATTTCAAGACAACTGCAATATCAGTTAAGCCGTCATTGTTCAGATCTCCTTCTGTTTCATATTGAACTTCGTAAATGCCGGTTTTTGGAAGAAAGTCCGCAATTTTATTTCCTGTTTTCGGATAAGTTACATCAGGTTCATAAGCAATGCTTTGATCTGGTTCGTCGCTTACTTCTTCAAAATCACGACTGGGAAGACTATCTGTAATTTCAACATTTTTTGCAGTGCTGTCAGCATCTGTTTTCTTTTTAGTAGTACACGATTGAACCGCAATCGTGAGCAGGATCAATAAGTTAATGGTGATTCGTTTTTTCATTTATAAAATTTCAATCAGGAATTTTAGGTGCTTTTTAGGTTATTTTAATTCAACTTACTGTCAAAAGCTCTGAAATCATTGATTTTTGGCAGTGGTTTTACGATGATTTTTTTAGTTGTTTCTTTCAGGATTTTTTCAGAACCCAGTGCTTTTGTTATTTCGGTTCTTTGTCCTGTTAATAGATTAAAATCAGTTTCGGTAGTTAAATTTTGTCCATCCCAAACGACATTCGTTATTTTTTGCAATTCAAAATATCCATTGTTGAATTTGAATTTATGCCAAAAATGATTTTTACCAATTTCAGATCCAATGAGTAAATAACCTTCTTCAATAATAATATCAGGAATTTGATCGCCACCGTATTTACCATTTGGATATTGAGCTTTCATTAAATTTTTTGTAGCTACGTTCAGTTTATATTTTCTGTTTTTTTCTAAAAAATAGATTTCCATTTTTAAAGGTTGTATTTCATTTATGGTATCCATTTTCAGCAAAACTTTATCAATTAAGCCGTCATTGTTTAAATCGCCTTCTTCGGTCCTGATTACTACATTAAAATTATCTTTTACTTTTTGTGCCTGTGCGTAAATGTTAATTTGAATGAGAACAAAAAATAGTAAGAATGTCTTTTTCATTTTAGATCTGATTTTGCGTTTTTGTGTGATTTGATGATTTTTGTTCTTATTAAAAATAGAAACTACCGTTATCTTATCTTTATTATGCTGTCATCTGTCTGAATTTTATTGCTTCTGATTTCAGGTCTTAATCCAGACAATGCTTTATCTTTATAACTATCATATTTTATAGAATAATATTTTTTATTATTAATATGTGCTAAACCATTAACGTAGATGTTTTCGCCAGAATATGAGCTTGTAGGTAATTGATAACGTGTATTTCTTTTGCTATACTTGAATTTATATGTCTTTAATGTTGAGATAAAATTTTTATAAGTAAATTCATTTGGCAAAAAATACACTATGCTTAAATATTCCCCGCCTTCTCCATCTTCTTTAAAAGTCATCTCAATTATTTCATTTGTATTTTGTTTATAAAACTCAAATTTCTTTTTGTTTGTTGAAATTGTATCGCTCAATAACTTAAAACCTTTTGATGATAATTGTTTATGTTCTGTAGGGTTGTAATAATTAAATGCTTTTCTAAAGTCATTCACTTTTAAAGTCTGCCCAAATGATGAGTTTATAAAAAGAATTACTATTAAAACCAGAACAATATGCTTTACTATTTTCATTTCTCGTTGTCATTAGATTTATATGAAATTAATGAAAATATGTTTATTATTGATAAAATTAAATCAACTCCTGTTTTTTTGAATTTTAGACTTCATTCTGGGTAGTGTAAAGGTTGTAGTTAGTGAATATTTGTCATTTTATTTGTATGTTAACAGGAACTCGAATTGTTTTTTTTACCAATTTTGAATTTACAGGACAATAGAAAAAGACTTTTTCAAGTTGGCAGTCATCTGATTTTAATATTGAAACATAATCTCCTTGATTTGTATTTTCTATTTTATCCAAGTCAAATTCTTTATATTTTTTCAAAAAAGAATTATAATCAAGTCCTTGATTGTTTCTGAATTTGTTGTAGACATTTTCCGGAATCTCTACTCCTCCGTAATTTCCGTTGCAATTGTCAATATAAATGCTGATTTTTTTAGAATTGTTATCGGATAATTTATAGTGAATTACGTTGGCATCAAATTCCAGAATCTGTATTTTTTGTCCTCCAATACTAATTTTATCTCCAATATTTTGGTTAGTAATTTCTACTTTTTCATATTCAACAGGAATTTCTATTTCAATATTTACATAGCCCTTTAGTGTTAAATATTCTAGATTTCCCATTCCCATTGTGCTAAATGCAATTCGTTCGAGTAACTTTTCGTTTTTTTTCTCAAAACCTCCAATATTTAAACCTAGCTCATTTTGATTTAACTGTACTTTTTCATTTTTTTCGTTGGTTAAATCATATGTTTTTACTGTGGCTTTTATATAATCTAAAATAGATCTTTGGCTGGTTATACTTCCTGTTTTTTCATATTGTGATAATTGTTCCTTTGTGTAAAAATTATCTACCAAAGATGAAAAGTAAATGGAACTTGATGGGGTCTTATTATAATCAGATGCACCGTCAGTTACCGCCGTTATTGATTTTTCTATTTGGTGCATCGTTTGCTCTGCACGTTTTTGGGAAATAGATATTTCCCAGGGATATTGCTTTTTTGCAACAATTTTGGCTTTTGGTGTTTTATCGTCTTTAGTGGTAACATCTTCATAAACCGAGAAATCCTGAAAATGTTTTTTGTCGTAATCTTTGTCTGAATATTTTAATTGTTTGTTTATTAAATCTGGATATTCTTTATTGTGGCAAGCAATTACTGATGATAAAATGAATAGTAATAGAATTTGTTTCATCGTTAAATAATAGGTATTTGTTTATTGGTTTTGGTTGAAAAATTTAATTAATTATAGTAATAAAAAAGGTTCAAACTTAAAAAGTATATAATTTCAAATTTGTAATCATAATTAAATTCAATCTGGAAATTCAGCCCCACTTGCATATGCTAAAAATAAAAGAATCCAAGGTAAAATTAAGAGTAGTAAGATAAATAGTAAAAATAGTATAACCATTTTTTTTCGTTTTGAAATAGACCAAATTAATATTCCTCCCATAATTCCAATTATTAGTAGTCCTTCAGGATAAAGCATCTTTTATTGTTGTTTTAATATTTTTTCAAATATAAACTTTTTCTTATAAATGTTTGAATGGGTTTAAAATTGCAAATTTCGTCATCTTGATGTAGTTAGGATAGAAGTAAGGTCTAAACAATATTTTTATTTATTGATGTGACATTAAATATAATTATGAAAACAATTGCCCTAGCCCCGATAGAAGCGGCATCCTTTTATGTCCGCCTCCGCGGCATAAAAGATATAGCGGATAGCGGGAAACAGCTCCTGATAATGACACGTAAAGTACTGATATGCCACGAATGTCAGGTTTTGAAAATGTCATGTTGTCAGATTGTTTTTATTGTGCCGACAGTAAAACTGACAATTTACTTTGGTTTTTTATATTGGCACAAAGATTGACTTATGCCACCTGAGTTATAAATTAGTATATCAAAATTAAATATATAAAAAATGGGTAAAATAATCGGAATTGACTTAGGTACGACGAACTCTTGTGTTTCTGTAATGGAAGGTAACGAAGCAGTTGTTATTCCTAACGCAGAAGGAAAAAG
>Ga0247815_10000449_pt1 | contig 32254 bp, 26 predicted proteins | sample UWRJL194509B1_FD_181014 | JGI IMG/M metagenome (GOLD analysis project Ga0247815, IMG submission 181014) | Plant litter microbial communities from Arlington Agricultural Research Station in Wisconsin, United States - UWRJ-L194-509B-1 | ecosystem: Environmental > Terrestrial > Plant litter >...
GTTCCAATAGTGAAGTAGTGCTTATTGGAGCTGGAATTATGAGCGCAACTCTTGGATTAATTTTAAAAGAGCTGCAACCCGATATAAAAATTGAAATTTATGAGCGTTTAGATGTCGCTGCTGCCGAAAGCTCTGATGCTTGGAATAACGCAGGAACAGGACATTCTGCTTTTTGTGAATTAAATTACACCCCAGAGAAGGCTGATGGAAGTATCGATCCTAAAAAAGCAATAAGTATAGCAGAATCTTTTGAGATTTCGCGTCAGTTTTGGTCTTATTTAGTACAAGAAAACAAAGTACCGTCTCCCGATAATTTTATTAAAAGTGTTCCTCATATGAGTTTTGTGTGGGGAGATAAAAATGTCGAATACCTTAAAAAGAGATTCGAAGCTTTGCAAAGCAATCCTATTTTTTCTCAAATGGAATTTAGTACTGATTTTGAGAAACTAAAACAATGGATGCCACTTGTCATGGAAGGTCGAGAAGCTACTGAAAAATTAGCAGCAACCCACATGGAAATTGGTACCGATGTGAATTTTGGAGCTTTGACAAGAAGCATGTTTAATTATTTAGAAAAACTAGATGGTGTTTCTTTATATTTTAATCATGAAGTAAAAAAATTAAGACAACGCGAGGATAAATCATGGAGAATTAAAATCACTGATTTAACAAGCGGTCAAACAAGAAAAGCATATACCAAATTTGTATTTATTGGTGCTGGTGGAGGTTCATTACCTTTATTAGAAAAAGCAAATGTTCCTGAAGGAAACGGTTACGGAGGTTTCCCTGTAAGCGGTCAATGGCTAAAATGTACCAATCCTGAAGTAATTGCTAAACATCAGGCGAAAGTATACGGTAAGGCAAGTGTAGGGGCGCCGCCAATGTCAGTTCCGCATATCGATACACGTGTTATTGATGGCGAAAAAGCATTACTTTTTGGGCCTTTCGCAGGATTTTCGACTCGTTTCTTAAAGAACGGATCTTATTTGGATTTACCATTATCAATAAAAGCAAACAATTTAATTCCGATGTTATCAGCGGGATTTCATAATATACCTTTAACAAGATATTTAATTGAGCAGGTTCGTCAGTCTCCAAAAGACAGAATGAAAGCTTTACGCGAATATTTACCAACAGCACGTTCTAAAGACTGGAAATTAGAGAAAGCAGGACAACGTGTTCAGGTGATCAAGAAAGACGAAAAAGAAGGTGGAGTTTTAGAATTTGGTACAGAAGTGATCAATACTCATGACGGGACATTAGCCGTATTACTAGGAGCTTCTCCCGGAGCATCGACTGCAGTTGCAATTATGGTGGATTTAATTAGCAGATGTTTTACTGATCAGGTGAAAACACCGGAATGGCAAGCGAAAATGAAAACGATGATTCCTTCTTACGGACAAACTCTAAATGATAAGCCAGAGCTTTTAAAAGAACTTAGAAAACATACTTCTGAAGTTTTGAAACTAAATAATTAAGCTCAATTTTTTATAGTATAAACAACAAATCCAGATGAATTAATCTGGATTTGTTGCTTTAAATTCTTCTGTAATTTTCAAAATCTTTTCGGCCAGATTACTCATCCAGATCAATTGTTCAATGACCATTTGAGCTTCCTGCATTTTCGCCTGGCGTGTTTCTTTGTCCAGTTCATCATCTTTAATCAAACGGGTAAAATTAACACGTTTGAGTTCTTCAAATTGCAAAGTCACATCTTCCTTATCAAAAAAAGTGTCTGTTAAAATCACTTCGTTTCGTAAAATAGAAATCGAATGATCTAAGTTTGAAAGTATTGTTTTTATAATATAATTAAACGATTCTGAAGCTGATGTTGTCTGATGCGACTGAATATAAGTCGATAATGATGCTAAAGCGGATAATATGGAATGATTTAAAACCACGAGTTTATTGACTAACGGCAGCGTTTTTTGTTTCGATTTTGGCTCCTGCATCATACGCTGAAAAGAGGTCATCAAGTTTCCAATTTCAACAAAAGCATTTTTTCTTGCCAATCGATATGAAGTTGGGATTTCGCCTTTTTTATTATAAAAATCTGCAATTTCCTTAAGGTAATTTCTATTGGCTCTAATCGAATTTTCGATATGAATTGGTGTATTAATGAATTCCCAGGCTGGCCATAAAAACTGATTGGCCAAAAACGCTAAAGTCGCTCCCGCTAATGTGTCTAAAACACGAAACTGAATTACTTCTACAACATTGGGAGTTAAAATTCCGTATATAAAAACCACATACATCGTAACAAAAGTGGCGCTTATTTTATAATTGATCTGAGTAAAAGAGATACCAAGAAGCATGCATACAATAGATAATATACTAAGCGCAACGTGATTTTGTATTACAGATACGATTCCAAAAGCCAATAAACCTCCCAGGATAGTCCCGAAGATTCTGTTATAAGAACGTTCTTTCGTTAAGCCGTAACCCGGACGCATGATTACGACAATAGTTAATAAAATCCAATAGACGTTTTGAAAAGCTAAAAATTGTCCAATTGTAAATCCAATTAAAATGGTAATAGTTAATCGTACAGAATGCCTGAAAATAGAAGAAGAAAAGCTTAAATTTTCGATTAAAGTACGCAACGGATAATATTGAGGGGTTAAGAATTTTTCTAATTCTTTATCCTTGTCCTTTAATTTAAAAGATTGCATCGCAAGCGAAAAAGCACGTTGGATAATTTTAATCTTCCCAACCTGATTTTTAGCATATTTCAGCATATTGGTGAGCATCAAAACGCCTTCTGCCGCTTCTTCTTTTCCTAAGGTTTTTTCATAATCAAAAATGGCAAATTCAAGCGCGTCAAGTTCATTCTTCAAATCATTTTTATCAACGTATACACTAATATTATGTACGTTTTTAGAAAGCTTCTTTAATGTCGATGCCAGTTTGTATGCTACGTTTTGATAGGTTCTTAAAACATCAGGATGTTTGGCAAATTTTTCGTGAAGTTTGCTATGATCGAATGATGTGTACAAGGCAAGCTCCTGAATCTCAACCAAAGTAATAAAAACCAGCAGCATTTTTCGGTTTTGACTTGTTGTTGCTGATGCGTTTTGATTTCCAATAAGCATTCTTCGTAAATCCTCATGAATTAAATTGAGATCGACTTGTATGGCCAGCTGTTTTTCGATAATTTTTTGGCGATTGGCTTCAGGGCTCCATAAATCACCTCTTAACTTTAAATACTTTGCAGTTAGTTTTATGCCTTCGGCAATTTGTAATTCGACATATTTATAAGGTTGTACAAAATGAAAAACCAATGAAACAATCAAATACAATATACCGCCAACAAATATAAAACCGGAATATTCAAAAGCTGCCCAGCCTTCGTGTAAATGTCCAAATGATAGCGAAATAGATAATAACGCAGAGAACGATACCAATGTAGCACGCTGCCCGTAAACAGAAATCATTGAACATAAAAAAAGTAATAATCCTAAAAAAGGATAAAACAAATAAGGATAGGGATACGCCAGATTTACTAATAAATTGACACCCGAAACTATAAAAGAAGCAACAATAAGACCTTTTATTTTATGGCTTAAAGAGCTGGGAACATCACTGGGATAGGTATAGAAAGCTCCTAAAGCAATTGTAAAGCCTATTTCGAAATGACCTAGGAAATTTAAAATTAAAACAGGAACAACAGAAGCAATAGTTACTTTAGAGGCGTTTAAAAAAGAAGTACTGTTAGTAAATTTCGAGATACGATCAAACATTATGGTAAGGTTTACAAACAAAAGTACGAATTGTACGAATTAATTTGGCATAATTATGGATGAGATTTTACGAAGCTGCTAAAAAATGCGATATAATATATCTTTAGAATTATTCATTGACTATTTTTTACTATTTTTGCCAGCTGAATTATGAGAACTAAATTCAGGAGTTTTCATTAGATAAAATATAAAAAAAGACAAATGATTTTACCAATTGTAGGATATGGTGATCCTGTTTTAAGAAAAGTGGGTGAGGCAATTACGCCAGAATATCCAAACTTAAAAGAAACAATAGCAAACATGTATGAAACCATGTACAACGCTTACGGAGTAGGGCTTGCTGCCCCACAAGTGGGTATGCCAATTCGTTTGTTTGTTATTGATACGACTCCTTTTAGTGATGATGATGATTTACCTTCAGATGAGCAAAAAGATTTAAAAGGTTTCAAAAAAACTTTTATCAATGCTAAGATTGTAAAAGAAGAAGGTGAAGAATGGAGTTTTAATGAAGGTTGCTTGAGTATTCCTGATGTTCGCGAAGATGTTTACAGAAAACCAACCGTGACGATAGAATATTGCGAAGAAGATTTTGTAGTAAAAACAGAAGTTTTTGATGGTTTGATCGCAAGAGTTATTCAACATGAATACGACCATATTGAAGGAGTTTTATTTACGGATAAAATATCATCTTTGAAAAAACGTTTGATTCAAAAGAAATTAAAAAATATTACCGAAGGCAAAACGTTTCAGGAATATAGAATGAAATTTGCTGCTGCTAAAAAAGGGAGATAATTGATCTAAGAAATTAGAATCAATAAAATATAATAAATCAAATTCTTAATACTAATTTTAATAAACATGAATTTAGAGAAAATTTTAGCCATTTCTGGGAAACCAGGTTTATATGTATTGAAAGTGCAAACTCGTACAGGCTTTGTGGCAGAATCATTGACAGACGGAAAAAAAATTACTGTTAACCTGAAAAGTAACGTTAGTTTATTATCAGAGATTTCAATTTATACTTACGATGGAGAAAAACCATTGACTGAAGTAATGCAACGTATTGCTGCTAAAGAAAACAAAGGTCAGGCAATTTCTCATAAAGAAGATAATGCTACATTAGCGGCTTATTTTAAAGAAATTCTTCCTGATTATGATGAAGAAAGAGTTTATCCTTCTGATATTAAAAAAGTATTAAACTGGTACAATACACTACAAACAAAAGGTTTAGTAACTGATTTAGCTCCGGCCGCTGCTGAAGCTCCTGAGGAAACTCCGGCTGTTGAAGAAAAACCAAAAAAAGCGCCTGCTGCTAAAAAAGCAAAAGCTAAAAAAGAAGAATAGTAGTTTACTGCATTCAAATATATTAATCCTGTTAAGATGTTTTCTTGACAGGATTTTTTACTTTTACAAATACTTGTTACAATCCGAAAAAAACGTCATAAAATGAGCAAAGAACTTCAACTTAAAGCCTTCGAAAGATTATTAATTATTATGGATGAACTTCGTGAGCAATGTCCGTGGGATAAAAAGCAGACCTTGCAAACCCTGAGACATCTTACTATCGAAGAAACGTATGAGCTTGGAGATGCTATTTTAGATAATGATCTAAATGAAGTAAAAAAAGAATTAGGTGATTTGCTTTTGCATATTGTTTTTTATGCGAAAATTGGATCCGAAACCAACGATTTTGATATTGCAGATGTTTGTAATGAAATTTGCGATAAACTAATTCATCGTCATCCTCATATTTATAGTGATACTGTCGTAAAGGATGAAGAAGAAGTAAAACAGAATTGGGAAAAATTAAAACTGAAAGAAGGCAAAAAATCAGTTTTGGAAGGTGTTCCAAGAAGTTTACCAGCCTTGGTAAAAGCAAGCCGAATTCAGGATAAAGTAAAAGGCGTGGGTTTTGATTGGGAAGAACCACACCAAGTCTGGGATAAAGTTCAGGAAGAATTAGAAGAATTGCAAGTAGAGGTAAAATCTGGAGATCAGGATAAAATTGAAGCTGAATTTGGTGATGTTTTGTTCTCTATGATCAATTATGCCAGATTTCTTAATGTAAATCCTGAAGATGCTTTAGAACGCACAAATAAAAAATTTATTAAGCGTTTTCAATATCTCGAAAGTAAAGCCGGAGAGTTAGGAAAACCTTTAATGGATATGACTTTGGCAGAAATGGACGTATTTTGGAACGAAGCTAAAAAGCTATAATTACTCCGCTATTTTTTTTAATGCTTTAATGTTTTTAAGCATGATTTTTTTACCTACTAATTCAATCAGATCCAGTTTGTTAAAATCAGATAATAACCTGATACAGCTTTCTGTAGCAGTACCTATTATGCCACCCAGTTCTTCTCTTGTAAGTTGAACTTTCAAAGTTTTATCGGCATTTTCACCAAAAGAATCATGCAATTGCAATAACGTTTCGGCCAAACGTTGTTTTACGGTTTTTTGAACTAAAGCAATTTTGTCATTTTCAGATTCTTTTAGATCTTCACAAACAGATTGCATCAGGTTCATTGAGAACTGATTGTTATTATTAAAAAAGTGTAAAATTTCGGTTTTAGGAATAAAACAAACTTCCATATCTGCAACTGCTTTGGCAGATAAATTGGCAGGTTCATTACTAATCATAGAACGTTGACCCAAAAGTTCCCCTGATTGTACCAGTTTTACAATCTGATCTTTTCCGTTTGCACTTAATTTAGAAAGTTTTCCAACACCATCTTTTATACAAAAAACGCCATTAGTAACTTCACCTTCTTCAAAAATGGATTCTCCTTTTTTAATTTTATAGGTTGTCTTGCTGTTAGCCAATTTTACAACTTCATCCTTATTAAGTGCTTTAAGAGAAGAAAGTTGTCGTACGATGCATTGATCACATTTATTCATGGCAAAAAATATTTATTGCAAAATTAACCAATATTAGCTTTGGTAGGTGCTATTATTCCTGAAAAAAACGCAGAAAAAATATATAATTGTTATTTTCCTGTTTTATTTCTTTAAATTTAGAATTCGATTTCACGATAACATGATAAATATCATTTTTATCGTCTCTAGTTTTTTTAACATTTGTTGTATCAAAAAAACAAATTTTATGAGTGAGCAGAGTTGTTTTCATTGTGGGTTAACCATAGCTAAAAATGAAGAAATCAATTTTGATGAAAAAAAGTTTTGTTGTAACGGATGTAAGACCGTTTACGAAATTTTTAGTCTTCATGATATGACCTGCTATTATGATTTCGAAAAATCGCCAGGTGCTACTCCGCAAGATATTAAAGGCAAATATGACTTCTTAGACAATGAAGCAATTTTGTCAAAAGTCTTAGAATTTCAAGAAGGAAATGCGGCAATTGTTTCACTAAATATTCCTCATATTCATTGTAGTTCTTGTATTTGGATTCTTGAAAACTTAAACAGAATTCAACCTGGAATAAGTATTTCACAAGTTAATTTTCCTGAAAAAAGAGTCCGAATTACATTCAATTCAGATCTCGTTTCCTTAAAAGCTATTGTTTATCTGCTAAGTTCTATTGGTTACGAACCTTATATTAGTTTAGAAAACTATGAAACAGGTAAAACGAATGTAGACAGAACTTTAACTTACAAATTAGGTGTTGCTTTTTTCTGTTTCGGAAATATAATGTTATTGTCTTTTCCGGAATACTTCGAGATCAAAGAATTTTGGTTAGATAATTATAAACCTTTTTTTAGAATTCTAATTTTTATTTTGGCTTTGCCAAGTTTTTTATATTCAGCAAGTGGTTATTATGTTTCGGCTTACAAAAGTATAAAATCAGGAATGCTAAACATTGATATTCCAATTGCTTTAGGGATAATCGTAATGTTTGTTCGAAGTTCTTTTGATATTGTAATGAACTACGGATCAGGTTTTTTTGATAGTTTAACGGGGCTGGTTTTCTTTATGCTGCTCGGAAAAATGTTCCAGATTAAAACCTATAGCTTTTTAAGTTTCGAAAGAGATTTTAAATCCTATTTTCCAATTGCAGTTACCAGAATAAATTCAGATACATCAGAAGAAAGTGTTCCTATTTATGATGTTCAAAAAGGTAATCGATTATTGATCAGAAATCAGGAATTAATTCCGGTAGACGGTATTTTAATTAGTGAAAAAGCCGAAATCGATTATAGTTTTGTAACCGGTGAAGCTGTTCCTATTACTAAAAAATCCGGAGATAAAGTTTTTGCCGGCGGTAAACAAATAGGCAAAGTAATCGAGATGGAAGTGCTGCACTCAGTCTCACAAAGTTATCTTACCCAATTATGGAGTAATGAAATTTTCCAGAAAAATGTGTTTCAAAAACACAAAACGATTACAGATGCCATAAGTCGTTATTTTACACCTATATTATTACTAATTGCTTTTGCAGGTTTTGGATATTGGATATTTATTGATGCCAATACAGCATTTAATGTTTTTACGGCAGTTTTAATTGTTGCCTGTCCTTGTGCATTGGCTCTTACAGCGCCTTTTACTTTCGGGAATATTCTTAGAATAATGGGAAAACAAAAAATGTATCTCAAAAATGCATTGGTCATCGAACAATTAGCCAAAGTAGATACTATTGTTTTTGATAAAACCGGAACCATCACCACCAATAAGAAATCAAATATTTCATACGAAGGAAATATCCTTTCTGAAGAAGATTATATTTTGATAAAAAATGTGCTTAGAGGTTCAAATCATCCATTAAGCCGTATGCTCTATGATTTTTTATCAGAAACAAATAGGATTAAAATAGATGATTTTCAGGAAATCACCGGAAAAGGAATTTTGGCTTCAGCCAATAATAAAGCGATCAAAATTGGTTCTGCTGAATTTGTGGGAAGTCCAGGATTAGATACATCTCAAATTGAAAAAACGGCACTTCATATTAAGATTGATGATATTTATTACGGAAAATTTACTTTTCAAAATCAATATCGTGAAGGCTTAGAAAACTTGTTTTTTAATTTAAGCAAAACCTATCAGATAAAAGTGCTGTCCGGAGATAACGACGGAGAAAGGGCAAGTCTACAATCGATTTTACCTTTAGAAACCGAATTAATTTTTAATCAAAAACCTGAGCAAAAACTTGAATTTATTAAGAAGTTACAGGAAAAAGGTCAAAATGTAATGATGGTAGGAGATGGGTTAAACGATGCAGGAGCATTGGCGCAAAGTAATGTTGGGATTTCTATTTCTGAGAATGTCAATGTTTTTTCTCCAGCTTGCGACGCTATTTTAGATGCTTCAGAGTTTTCGAGACTGGATTATTTTTTAAAATTATCTCAAAAATCAATTACGATAATTAAGCTGAGTTTTGTTTTGTCGCTTCTTTATAATATAGTAGGACTCTCTTTTGCGGTTACGGGTAATTTACTTCCATTAGTAGCTGCGATTATCATGCCTTTAAGTACAATTACCATCGTAAGTTTTGTGACTTTAATGTCTAACTATTTCAGTAACAGAAATTTAAAATGATTATAAATAATTTATAAGTAATTTTTTATAAATTTAACATTAATCTGCAACTATGATAATTATCATATTTTAATAACAACTAACCTAGTAATTTTGTTAACATATATTTAGGGTATGAGTGTCATTTATCTATTAATTTCAGTAAGTATTTTCGTCGCAATTTGTTTCTTTATTGCCTTTATTGTTGCTGTAAAATCAGGACAATATGATGACGATTACACCCCTTCCGTCAGAATGCTTTTTGACGACGAAACGAAAATTACTCCCCACAATAAAAAATCAACAACAGAAGAAAAACAAGTATAATTATGGAAATGGAACAGTTTTATTACGACAACAAAATTGTAAAAAAATTCATTTACGCCACTATCCTCTTTGGGGTAGTAGGTATGTTAGTAGGGCTGACCTTAGCGGTTATGTACCTTTTTCCCAACATGACAGATGGTATTTCGTGGCTTAGCTACGGTCGTTTAAGACCTTTACATACCAATGCTGTTATTTTTGCCTTTGTTGGGAATGCATTTTTTGCGGGTATGTATTATTCGCTTCAGCGATTGCTAAAAGCCAGGATGTTTAGTGATTTTTTAAGCAATGTGCATTTTTGGGGCTGGCAGCTTATTATTGTTGCTGCAGCAATTACATTGCCTTTAGGATATACTTCATCAAAAGAGTACGCAGAGTTAGAATGGCCTATTGATATTGCCATCGCCCTTATTTGGGTAGTTATGGGTATTAATATGATAGGTACAATGTTGCGTCGTAGAGAGCGTCACTTATATGTTGCTATTTGGTTTTACCTTGCTACATTTGTTACGGTTGCCGTTTTACATATTTTTAATAATATCGAAATTCCGGTATCAGCATTAAAAAGTTATTCTGTTTACGCAGGTGTTCAGGATGCGTTGGTGCAATGGTGGTATGGACATAACGCGGTTGCATTTTTCCTGACAACTCCATTTTTAGGTCTAATGTATTACTTCATTCCTAAAGTTGCAAACCGTCCGGTTTACTCATATAGATTATCTATTATTCACTTTTGGTCTTTAATTTTTATTTATATCTGGGCAGGTCCACACCATTTATTATATTCAGCTTTACCAAACTGGGCTCAAAATTTAGGAGTTGCATTTTCTGTAATGCTTATTGCTCCGTCTTGGGGAGGTATGATCAACGGACTTTTAACATTAAGAGGTGCCTGGGATAAAGTGCGTGAAGAACCAGTTTTAAAATTCTTTGTGGTAGCCATTACTGGTTACGGAATGGCAACTTTTGAAGGTCCGATGCTTTCTCTAAAAAATGTGAATGCTATCGCGCATTATACTGACTGGATCGTTGCTCACGTACACGTTGGTGCATTAGCCTGGAACGGATTTATGTCTTTTGGTATTATTTATTGGTTGATTCCAAGAATGACAAAAAGCGCATTGTTTTCAAAAAAATTAGCAAATTTCCATTTCTGGATCGGTACGTTAGGTATCATTTTATATACTTTACCAATGTACGTGGCAGGTTTTCAACAAGCCTCAATGTGGAAACAGTTTAATCCTGATGGTACATTAACTTATGGTAATTTCCTTGAAACAGTTACGGCAATCATGCCATTATACTGGATGAGAGCAATAGGAGGTACTTTGTATCTTGTAGGAATGCTGACATTAGTTTACAATATTATCATGACCGTAAGAGCGGGTAATACTATTGAAGATGAATTAGCACAGGCTCCTGCTTTACAAAGAATAAGCACCGGAAGATTAAAAGGTGAAAAATTCCATACCTGGTTAGAAAGAAGACCAATTCAGTTAACCATTTTAGCTACAATTGCTATTTTAATTGGTGGGATCATTCAAATTGTACCAACGATTATGGTGAAGTCGAATATTCCAACAATATCAAGTGTTAAGCCTTATACACCTCTAGAATTAGAAGGTCGTGATTTATATATAAGAGAAGGTTGTGTAGGTTGTCACTCGCAGTCGGTTCGTCCTTTTAGAAGTGAGGTAGAGCGTTATGGCCCACAATCAAAAGCAGGTGAGTTTGTTTATGATCATCCATTCTTATGGGGATCTAAACGTACAGGTCCGGATTTATTGAGAGTAGGAGGAAAGTACAATGACAACTGGCATTTTAATCACTTCTGGAATCCACAAAGTATTTCTGCCGGTTCTATCATGCCAGGTTACAAATGGTTATTTGATAATGAGCCAATGGATATTTCATTGACCCAAAAGAAAATGCAAGCCATGATTACGCTTGGGGTTCCTTATACAGAAGCTGATGTTGCCAATGCTCAAAAAACATTAAGAACTCAGGCTATTGCCATCGAGAAAAGCTTAGAAAACGATCCTGACTTTGTAAAAAGTTATGAAGAAAGCAAGAAAAAAGCAGCTGCAAAAGGTGAAAAATTTGTTCCGATGAATGAAAGAGAAATTGTTGCTTTGATTGCTTATATACAAAGACTTGGAACTGACATTAAAGTAAAAGAGACTTCTAAATAACAGCATTATGTTTGAACAAATAAAACACAATATGGAGACTATTTCGGGTATAGCAATTTACCCGATACTTTCTCTCTTGATATTCTTTTTCTTTTTTGTTGGATTAGGCTTATGGGTATTCTCATATAAAAAAGAAAAAATACAGGAAATGAGTGAAATACCTTTAGATGAAGGGTGTAGTATAATTTCAAAAGATATTTAAAATGAAAAAGTTTTTCCCAGTATATTTAAGAGTACCGATTATTTTCTTCATCGTATTTGCTCTAATGGAATACTTTATAGATTCAGGTGACAGACCGGCTTTTATTAAGTACCCAATGGTTGCTCTCTTTTTGATTGTTTTTCTATTTATTCTGATTGCGATCGAAATTACATTGAGTGCAGTGAACCGCATTATGTACCAATTGATGTCGCCGGAAGAAAAGGCAAAACTGGAATATGAAAATAGCCTGAGTTTAACAGAAAGCACCTGGTATAAAGATTTAATGCAGAAGCTTACTAAAACCCAACCTATAGAAAAAGAAGGTGACTTGTTGATGGATCATGACTATGACGGCATCAAAGAGTTAGATAATAATTTACCGCCATGGTGGGTATATTTATTCTATATCTGCATCGTTTTTGGAGTAATTTATTTTGCCCGTTATGAGGTTTTTGGTGGAGATGATCAGGAGATGGAGCTTAAAAAAGAAATGGCTCAGGCAAAAATTGATGTAGATGAATACCTGAAAACCGCACCGGATTTAATGGATGAAAAAACAGTTGTTTTACTAACAGATCCTGAAAATCTGGCAGCAGGGAAAGAAATATTTACAACCAATTGTGCTGCATGTCACCGTGCTGATGCCGGAGGGCAAATTGGGCCAAACCTTACCGATAATCATTGGATTTTGGGAGGAGGAATTAAAAATCTTTTCCATACTATAACTAATGGAGGACGTGACGGTAAAGGTATGATTGCCTGGAAAGGAACTTTAAAACCAAAAGAAATTCAAAAAGTTGCGAGTTACATCCTGTCCTTACAAGGAAGTAACCCAAAAGATCCAAAAGAAGCAGAAGGCGAAATTTGGGTTGATGAAACTGCTCCAACAAAAGATACCACAGCAAGTACACCAAAGGATAGTACTGAAGTTAAAAAATAATTACAACAATCATGTCAAATTTACCAGACGAAGCTTTTAGAGATACCATCGGAACTATTGATGAAGGGGGTAATCGAAAATTTATTTTCCCTAAAAAACCGTCTGGTAAATTGTATGAATACAGAAAAATAGTAAGCTATATATTGTTAGCCATCTTAATTGCAAATCCGTTTATCAAAGTAAACGGAAACCAATTCATGATGTTTAATGTTATGGAGCGACGTTTTAATATTTTTGGATTTCCGTTTTGGCCGCAGGATTTTTATCTCTTTGTAATTTCAATGCTTGTTGGTATTGTTTTTATAATTTTATTTACTGTGGTTTTTGGAAGGATTTTTTGTGGATGGATTTGTCCGCAAACTATCTTTTTAGAAATGGTTTTTCGCCGAATTGAATATTGGATTGATGGTGACCGTGGCGCTCAGTCCCGATTAGCAAGGCAGGAATGGAATGCCGAAAAAATTAGAAAGCGATTAATTAAATGGACTATCTTTTTTCTGATTTCGTTTGGTATCGCAAATATCTTTCTGGCCTACTTAGTAGGTAGCGACCAGCTTTTTTTAATGGTCGAACAAGGACCAATTGAGCAGGCAAGTAATTTTATTGCATTGCTTATTTTTACCGGAGTTTTCTATTTTGTTTTTGTTTGGTTTCGTGAACAGGTTTGTATTATTGCCTGCCCGTATGGAAGATTGCAAGGGGTACTTTTAGATGATAAATCTATTAATGTAGCTTACGATTTTGTTAGGGGAGAAAAAGAAGCCGGTCGCGCGAAATTCAATAAAAAAGAAGATAGAGCAACTACAGGAAAAGGAGATTGTATTGATTGCCACCAATGTGTACATGTGTGCCCAATGGGAATAGACATTCGAAACGGAACTCAGTTAGAATGTACCAATTGTACCGCCTGCATTGATGAATGCGATACAATAATGGAAAGTGTAGGTTTACCAAAAGGCCTTATTCGATACGCATCTGAAGATGAAATTGTAAAAAAAGCACCTTTTAAATTTACCGCACGAATGAAAGGCTACTCAGCTGTTTTGTTCATTTTATTAAGTGTTTTTGTTGGAATGTTGTTTTTACGAACCGATGTTCAGGCTGTTGTTTTACGTTTGCCAGGTCAGTTGTTTCAGCATAAAGGCGATATGATTAGCAATGTTTATACCTATAAAATCGTTAATAAAACGATGAAAGATTATCAGGATATTCATTTTGAATTAATTGATCAAAAAGGGAATATTAACAATGTTGGGAAACAGCATTTTAAAGTTCTAAAAGAAGGAATCTCACAAGGAACATTATTCATAGAAATTGATAAGGTTCTTTTGGAAAGCGATAAAACCAAAGTTAAAATTGGAGTTTATAACGGTACAGAATTACTCGAAACTACCACAACTAATTTTTTAGGACCACGAAGTTTTAATTAAAAATATACTATCATGAAAATAAATTGGGGAACCGGAATTGTCATAGCATTTGCATTGTTTATGAGCTTTATTTTATATTTTGTTTTCGAAGTTCAGTCGAATAGTAAATATGATAATGATTTAGTTGTAGAAGAATATTACAAACACGATTCGCATTTTCAGGATGAAATGGCCCGAATTCAAAATGCTCATGATTTGCAGCAAAGACCTTCTATTACATATACAGAGAATGGCGTGAAAATTGCTTTTCCTGCCACTTTTGAAAATGATAAAATAAAAGGAAATGTTTCGTTATACCGACCTTCAAATAAAAAATTTGATTTTGATACTCAAATTGCTTTAACCAATTCGTCTTTGCTTATTCCGCAAAAGAAATTGATTAAAGGGCGTTGGGATGTTAATATGGAATGGGAATATAAAGGGACAAAATACTTGTCGAAAGAAGTGATTTATGTAAATTGATTAATTGCATTAAATTAAAAATGTTTTAAAATCATTTTACTTCCATTAATCTGTGGTAAACAGAAAAAGCAATAATAAATGCTATACTCAGCTTTCATATTAGGTTTAATAAGTAGTTTGCACTGCATAGGAATGTGTGGTCCAATTGCTATGATGTTGCCTGTAGATCATCAAAATGAAGCAAAAAAAGTTACGCAGATCATCACATATCATTTAGGACGACTGACTGCGTATGCATCAGTCGGACTTATTTTCGGATTATTAGGAAGAGGTTTTTTCCTGGCCGGACTACAGCAAAAGATGTCTATTTTTATAGGTTTAGCGATGATTCTTGTAGTTTTGGTTCCGGAGAAGGTTTTTTCAAAGTACAATTTTTCAAAACCGGTTTATAAAATTATTTCCAGAGTAAAATCAAGTCTGGGGAATCAATTTAAAAAGAAAACGTATAAGTCCCTTTTTACAATAGGATTATTAAATGGTTTTTTGCCTTGCGGAATGGTGTATGTAGCCTTATTTGGCGCAATTGCCATGCAAAGTGCGGGGTTTGGAGTTTTGTACATGATTTTGTTTGGGCTGGGAACAATTCCTTTAATGACAGTGGTTGTTTATGTCCATTCATTAATAAAATTGCCTTTCAGAAATAAAATCCAAAAGGCAATTCCGTATGTAGCTGTAGTAATTGGTGTTTTATTTATCCTTAGAGGACTGGGATTAGGAATTCCTTATATCTCTCCTTCGAATATGAGTTTGTTTGTACAAGGAACTCCTAATTGCCATTAAACAGTCATCGAAAACAAGTTTGTTTCCGGTGATTTTCTTTTTAGATGTAAATCGAATGCCATACAAATATTTCGAACAAAAGGTCTTCCGGCTTCGGTAATAGTTATTTTACCTTCCTCGATTATAATCAACTGATCTTTTTCTATTTCTTTTAAATCTTCTAATACGTTAGGAATTTCTTTAAAGTATAAAGATTCAGTATTCCAGGAAGTTTCAAATTCGCAGGTCAGGTTTAATATGTGTTTTCTAATGATTAAGTCTTCATCGCTTAAGATATGACCTTTTACAACTGGCAATTTATCTTCTTCTAATAATTGATAGTATTCTTCGATGCTTTTTGTGTTTTGAGCAAAACTGTACCAGCTGTCGCTAATAGATGAAACTCCCAAACCTATCATAAGTTGCGTTTTTGAGGCACTGTAACCCATGAAATTTCGATGCAATTCCTTATTGGCTGTTGCTTTGAATAAACTATCAGAAACCAGCGCAAAATGATCCATACCAATTTCGTGGTAACCATTTTGAGAAAGCATTTGTTTCCCTGTTTCGTATAGTTTTCGTTTTTCAGCATCTTTAGGAAGATTCTCTTCATTAAATCCGCGTTGACCGTTACCTTTTATCCACGGTACATGTGCGTAACTGTAAAATGCCAAACGATCCGGTTTTAAAGAATTTGTCTTTTCGACAGTGTCAATTACGTTCTCAATCGTTTGAAATGGTAATCCAAAAATAATATCGTGACCTATCGATTTATAACCAATTTCTTTTGCCCAAAAAGTTACTTTTGCGACATTATGAAAAGGCTGGATTCTGTGAATTGCTTTTTGAACTTTTTCGGCATAATCCTGCACGCCAAAACTAACTCGGCGAAAGCCTAAATCATATAATTTTTTAAGTTGTTCGTATGTAGTATTGTTAGGGTGACCTTCAAAACTAAATTCGTAGTTAGGAGCTTTATCAGCTTTGGAGAGTATGCCATTGATAAGAAATTCTAAATTACTTGTTGAGAAAAAGGTTGGAGTTCCTCCGCCTAAATGAATTTCTTTGATGAGTGGTTTTTGAGGTAGTAAATTACAATACAAATCCCATTCTTTTAAAACAGCTTGTATGTAAGTTTCCTCTACCGAATGATTTTTTGTAATGCGTTTATTGCATCCACAAAAGGTACACATACTTTCGCAAAATGGTAAATGAATGTATAAACTAATTCCGTTTTGAGTATTACTTTCTGAAAAAGATTTCTGAAAAGACGCTATCCATTCCTGATTAGTAAAATCACTTTCATTCCAGTATGGAACTGTTGGATAACTAGTGTATCTGGGACCTGGGACATTGTATTTTTGGGTCAGTGAGATTTTCATAAAGTCGGATTTTGTATAATTCAAAATTAGAATTTATGAATGAAGCAGAAAATGACAAATATCATGTATTTGGCAAAAAAAAGAGACTCACTAGGAGCCTCTTTTCTGAATTAAATAACTAACGTGAAATAGAATCTTGAATGATTTTAAGCCATTTTTTTGCAAACTGATGATCTTGGTAGGCGCTTATCTGTTTGATGCGGTCATCATCAAAATCATAGAATGGTATTGTAATTTTTTTAGGAGTTTCTTTATCCTGAAATTCAAAGTCAATTTTTACAATTGTATCTGATGGTCCCTCAGTGGTTAAAATCAGTTTACAGGATGAAACAGTTTTTAGATCTACATAAATAGATTCTTGCTGATTAGGATTGAAATTCATCAAAATAAAGCGTCTGTTTTTCTGATCTATTGTAAGTGTTTTGTTGCTTTGAGATTCAGTTAAATCAAAATCTTCCGGATGAGTTGGACTGAATTTCTTTTTTATGTTTAAAATTTTTGATTTGCTTGCAGCACTCGTTCGTGCTGAAAAATATACAGGAATGGCTACTATGATCGCGATCACAATACCAATTATGGTTACACTTGTTTCCATTGATTTAAAAAATTGGGTAAAATTATTATGAAATATGAAACAGCTTTCAGGATAGAAAGCGGCTCACTTTTGTGAGGAAAAAGTTTTTCCTTAATTAAATTTCATAAAATGCCTACCAGAAAAAATGGAAGGGGTAGAGCATTAGAAGAACTTTCTTGCTCTGAGTTGCAAATTGATTTGCAAAGTTTGATGTTGATTGAACCGCTTTATGCTGAGGAATCACCATCAATACAGCATCAAACCATTTTGTTAAGATAGATGGATTCGATTTTATGTTTGCTGCAAATTGATAACTTGCCTGCGGTTGTATAAAGGCTAATGAATCGGCGTAGTCGATTGAGAAATTAGTATCCGTTTTTTGACTTTCATTTATTTCAATAGAAGATTCGTTTGCCTGAACAGCAAAAAAAGCAATTATCAAAAGTGATATAAAAATAACGGTTTTACGAATCCAATTCATGGTGGCGAATTTAACTCATAAAATACAATTAAAGAAATTTTAAAGAATTAATTAACTTTAAAAGTAGTGTTATTATTTATCCTCAGTAGATAAATTGTACTATTGAGGATAAATGAAGTTATTGTTGCATTTTGAAATAATAATCAGCAGAGTGTTTCCCGCTTCCGTAAAACAGGAAGAAAACACAAACTAAAAGTACTACTATAGCCAAAATTAAACTTTCGGAGTGCATATGTCCCATAAAATTGATGAGAATTGCACCAAATAATATTGGCAATTGGGCTGCAATTGCCCAACGGGTTAGTAATCCGAAAAAGATCATAATACCACCAATCATATGCGCTGGTGCAATGTAATGTAAAAGAAACATTCCGCCGCCAAACTGATCAATTGGAGAAATTAAATCATGTAAATACTGAATGTTGGTTACAAATGAAATTCCTTTCATAAATAAAAATACACCCAAAACAATACGTACTAAATCAACCGGTAAATAAGTGTGCGCATTTGCCCACTTATTTAAACTTTTTACATTTTCCATGATACTACGTGATTAAAAATTACATATAAAGTTACTACTTTTTAATGAGATACTTAATTTTAAGTACCTGAAAGTGAGATTTTTGTGATTTTTTAACGTGTTTTGAAAAATGCAGGAATTTTTTAAACCTGAATAACTCCTAAATTAAATTGTTTTTGAATAGGAGCATGGTTGGCAGCTTCAATTCCCATAGAAATCCAGGTACGGGTATCTAAAGGATCGATGATGGCATCTGTCCATAATCTTGACGCAGCATAATAGGGAGAAGTTTGTTCGTCGTATCTCGCTTTAATTTTATTAAATAATTCAGCTTCTTTGGCTTCGTCTACGATTTCTCCTTTTGCTTTAAGCGAAGAAGCTTCGATTTGGGCTAAAACTTTTGCAGCCTGAGTTCCTCCCATAACAGCAAGTTCTGCACTTGGCCATGCAAAAATTAATCTCGGATCATAGGCTTTTCCGCACATGGCATAATTTCCTGCTCCGTAAGAATTACCAACTATTACGGTAAACTTTGGTACAACCGAATTACTAACGGCATTCACCATTTTGGCACCATCTTTTATAATACCGCCATGTTCAGATTTTGAACCCACCATGAAACCGGTAACATCCTGAACAAATACCAACGGAATTTTTTTCTGATTACAATTGGCAATAAATCGAGTGGCTTTATCAGCACTATCAGAGTAAATAACTCCGCCAAACTGCATTTCTCCTTTTTTGGTTTTAACCACTTTTCGTTGATTGGCAACAATTCCTACTGCCCAGCCATCGATTCTGGCATAACCGGTAATAATAGTTTGACCGTAACCGTCTTTATAAGCTTCAAACTCTGAATTATCAACCAAACGATTGATGATTTCCATCATATCGTATTGTTCGTTTCGGGCTTTTGGTAAAATTCCGTAAATGTCTTTAGGTTCTAAAGCAGGTTTTTCAGATTTGATTCGGTTGTAGCCCGCTTTATCATAATCGCCTATTTTATCTACAATATTTTTTATTTTATCTAATGCGTGTTTATCGTCTTTAGCCTTATAATCAGTCACGCCCGAAATCTCGCAATGTGTTGTGGCGCCACCTAAAGTTTCGTTATCGATCGTTTCTCCAATGGCAGCTTTTACCAAATAACTTCCGGCAAGGAAAATACTTCCGGTTTTGTCCACAATCAAAGCTTCGTCGCTCATAATAGGCAAGTAAGCTCCGCCAGCAACACAACTCCCCATAACGGCAGCAATTTGGGTGATTCCCATACTGCTCATTTGTGCATTGTTTCTAAAGATTCGGCCAAAATGCTCTTTGTCAGGAAAAATTTCATCCTGAAGAGGCAAATAAACCCCTGCGCTGTCTACCAGGTAAATAATAGGCAATCTGTTTTCCATGGCAATTTCCTGCGCACGAAGATTTTTCTTTCCGGTAATAGGGAACCAGGCTCCAGCTTTTACGGTAGCATCATTGGCTACAACAATACATTGTTTGCCTCTTATGTAGCCTATTTTGATGACAACACCTCCGGAAGGACATCCACCATGTTCAGCATACATCCCATCTCCAACAAAACCTCCAATTTCAATACTTTTTGAGCCTTCGTCAAGCAAATAAGCGATACGCTCACGTGCTGTCATTTTTCCTTCGGCATGTAATTTTTCTATACGTTTTTCGCCTCCGCCCAATTTTACTTTGGCAAATCTTTGTTTTAAGTCAGAAAGTAATAGTTTATTGTGATCTTCGTTTTTATTGAAGTTTAAATCCATGGTATATTGTGGTTTTTACAAAATAGTGTTGGCTAATTTACAAAATCAATTGAAACCCACATAATAAATATAATCTTGAGTTAAAATAAAAGTAAGTTTCCTAAGACGTAAAAATCACAGCAGATCATACATTTCTAAAATCAATTTTAAGTAACTTTTGGTTGTAAAACAAAAAAAACAGAAGCAAGCTTCTGTTTTTTATATGATGTGTGTTTGTATTTTATTTTTTTGAATCGCCAACCATTCTTTTCAAAATAGCCCATTGTTTTAATGCATCACGAGCTTCGACAGCAGGATATCCTAACATTGTTTTTCCTGCAGGAATATCACCAACGACTCCTGAACCAGCTCCAACAATAGCACCATCTCCTATAGTAGTATGGTCTTTTATAGAAGCGCTTCCGCCAATAATAACACCATTTCCTAATGTTACAGAACCGGCTAAACCGCTATTTCCGGCCATAATACAAAATTTACCTAATTTACTATTATGTCCAATTTGAACTAAATTATCAATTTTGCATCCGTCGCCAAGAACTGTAGAACTAAATTTTCCACGATCAACGCAAGTATTTGCTCCAATTTCAACTCCGTTACCAATAATTACATTTCCAATTTGTGGAATTTTTACTAAACCTTTTTCACTACAAGGACGAAATCCGAAACCATCAGCTCCGATTGTTGCGTTTGGGTGAATGATACAATCATTACCAATATGACAACGTTCACGAACTACAGCCCCTGACCAAATGATTGTATTTTTACCAATAGTACATTCGTCTAAAATGGTAACGTTTGGATAAATAGTAACATTTGCACCAATTTCAACTTTTGGACCAATATAGCAACCAGCACCAATTCTTGCACCTTCGCCAATAATAGCTGTTTCATCAACATTAGCTGATTTATGAATATTGTTACGGAATATAGGAGTAGGCGGAGCAAAAAGTGCTAAAATTTGAGACATAGCCAAATCAGCATTTTTTACCTTTATAAAAGCACGATTATTTCCTGGTTCAATTGAAATGTCTTCATTAACAACTGCAATTGAAGCTTTTGAAGCTTCCCAGAATTTTTCATATTTTTTATTTCCTATAAAAGAAATTTCAGAAGTGGTGGCTTTTTCTAATTGTTCTGTTGCTGTAATGCTTTGCGAAGTTGTGCCGTAAATTACGCCATTAATAACTTCATTAATTTCTTGAATTGAATAGGATTTCATCGAATGAATTTAATTGTTTTAGGGGTTATTTGGCACCAAATAAAATCAATTAGATTTAAATTACCTAATCTTATTTTGAAGTTTTTTATATAGTATTTTAAATAATAGTTTAAATATTACAATTTTAACAGTAATTCTATTAATTTTTTGATTGTTTTCGAATTGTCAGGCTATGATGTAAACTTTATTCCTGATATTTTGTAGGTTTTAAAGTGTTAGTTTTTAAAATTAAAACTAAGTGTTTTAGGTCGTTATTATGAAGTTATCTTGTTTTAAATCAATTGGTTTTTAGCTGTAAATTGGCTTTGTGAGCGATTGCAAAAGCATCGTGATATTTTGTAGGTTTCTTTGGCTTTGAATTTGGAATGAGTTTTTTGTTGATTTTTATTATTTATTTAAAGAAAATAAGAAAAATGGAAGGTTGCTTTTTTATTTTTTTTAATGTATTTTGAGTTTAATTTTTAAAAACAATAAAATTGATAAGTTAAATCTTAGTTTAATAAAAAGTATATTTTCTTATGAAGTTAAATTGAAAGCTTTTTTTATACTTTTCTCGTTTTAAAATGAAATTATAAAAAAAAGCGATTCACTTTTTAATTATAAGGAATCGCTTTTTTGGAATTTTTATTCTTTTATTTTAGAAAGAGAAATAGCATTGATGCAATAACGCAAGCCACTTGGTTCAGGGCCATCGGGAAAAACGTGCCCTAAATGTGCATCGCAGGTATTGCAAACCACCTCAACACGAATCATTCCGTATGATTTGTCTGCATGATAAGCAATAGCATTTTCTTTTAATGGTTGTGTAAAAGAAGGCCAGCCTGTTCCTGATTCGAATTTCTCGGTTGCATCAAAAAGCAAAGTGCCACAACATTTACATTCATAAATTCCCGGATCGAATAAACTGCAAAGTTCAGAACTAAAAGATCTTTCGGTACCTTTTAATCGTGCCACCTGAAATTCTTCCGGCGTTAAAAGCTGTTTCCATTCTTCCGGTGTTTTCTCCACTCTTTTATCCGGAGTTGGATTTCCTTTATTCGTAAAACGAATTATATCTGCCCATTTTATCATTGTCTTAATTTTAAATTAAAAAGATTGAATAAAGTTACTATTCTTAAGATACTTAAAAAGTAATAAGAATATTTACTGTTACTTATAAAAGTAAATAATTAATTATCAAATGGATAATTTTCATATCGTTTATATTCTCCGGTTTCGCAATTTATTTTAACCACATAATGTTTAAGGTTTCTGGGAACTAAGTCATCAGGAAGTGTTCCTGATTCTGTTTCTTCGCCAAATATGTAGTAACTATTTTTTGGGCCAACCTCAATTCCGTCAGTTGTAGTTGATCTAAAAACCTGGTCTTTTCTTTTTTCTTTCAGGATACGATCTGCATCTGTTATTTTTATTTTGCTTTTTTTAGCAAAACTATAATACTCGATACTATCTGACACACTAATTTTACGAATATGTTTTGATACTTCGGGATTGATCCAACCGTGTTCCCTGAAAAGTACGGGTCGCAAAAAAACTTCATTGTTAATTGTAGGATTATCAGAAAATCTACAGTCATTACTTCCAACATAGCCCGTCATTCCGTAATGTAAGTAAGCATAATGATGATAGCCCGAGATATAATAATGCAATTTGTTTTGTGTGGTAACCACGATGGTGTCTGTTTTCAAGAATGTTTTATAAGGAATATTGATAGATTTATATTCATCATAACTGGTTCTTTTCTTGAACCCATTTTTAATCAATGTGTCCTGAATAAATTTCCCTTGTCTTAGTATCTGAAACTTAAGAATATTAATTTCATTCTTTTTGAATTTTGCGAACTGAATCTCAGGTTGTTCAGTAATAAGTTTGACTGTATCGCATTCTTTTGAGAACTCGACTGCATCAATCTCGGCTTGTTTTCTTCGGTGATCTGATGACCAAAAGAACCAACCAATCATTATTGCTACCAGAGTAATAAAAATACCTATTATTACTAAACAACCTTTGATATATTTATTCATTTATTCTTCCTCTTTTTGCCCCATCATCATTAAAAATGCTTTTAGGAAAGGATCAATATTTCCGTTCATAACGCCATCGACATCACTGGTTTCATAGCCTGTACGAACATCTTTTACTAACTTATAAGGCTGCATTACATAATTACGTATTTGCGAACCCCATTCGATTTTCATTTTTCCGGCTTCAATATCAGCGCGTTGTGCTTGCTGTTTTTTTAATTCGATTTCATACAATTGCGAGCGTAACATTTGCATGGCACGTTGTCTGTTGTCTTGCTGAGATCGGGTTTCAGAACATTGAATCTGGATTCCGGTTGGTTTGTGTACCAATTGTACTTTGGTTTCAACCTTATTCACATTTTGTCCTCCGGCACCACTGGATCGGGAAGTTGTAATTTCGATATCGGCAGGATTAATGTCGATTTCGATACTGTCGTCAACAAGCGGATAAACATATACAGATGCAAATGAAGTATGACGTTTGGCATTACTATCAAAAGGAGAGATTCGAACCAAACGATGTACGCCGTTTTCTCCTTTTAAATATCCAAAAGAATAATCGCCCTCAAACTCAAGTGTAACGGTTTTAATTCCTGCAACCTCGCCAGCCTGAAAGTTCAGTTCTTTTATTTTAAAACCATAACTTTCGCCCCACATCATATACATACGCATTAGCATTCCTGCCCAATCACAACTTTCGGTTCCGCCGGCACCAGCAGTAATTTGTACTACGGCACTAAGGCTGTCACCTTCGTCTGAAAGCATGTTTTTAAATTCGATGTTTTCGATGTGAGCCTGCGTTGTATTGTAATGCTCGTCTAATTCTTCTGCAGAAAGTTCCCCTTCTTTATAAAAATCATAGGCAAGTTGCAATTCATCTGTAAGTTCGATGGCTTTGTTGTAATCTTCGATCCATTTTTTCTTGTTTCGAAGGTTCTTTACAATGACTTCGGCTTCTTTTGCATTGTTCCAAAAGTCTGGTGCGAAGGTTTTTTCTTCTTCGTTGGCAATTTCAATTAGTTTGGCATCAACGTCAAAGATACCTCCTCAACGCACCAAGGCGCTCCACAATACCTTTTATTTGTTCGGTAGTTGTCATAAATTAATAGTAGTTTTTATTGTTTCTTGAATTTTACATGATTATTGAAGCTTATAGAAAAAGAACTCTTAGTAAACACGTAATTTTTATTGTACAAAAATAAGATATAGTTTTTAGATTCTAACATTAATTTTAACATATAAAATAGTCTCTAAAAAGCTACCGTTTGGACATAAATACAAAAATAAACACGAATTTCACTAATTGCCACTAATTAGTTTGTGAAATTAATTTCACAAACTAAGCTGACCATTTAAATTTGTGCAAATTTGTGAAATTTGTGTTTAAAATTGAACTTATAATATTGTGTCCAGACAGTAGCTCTAAAAAGTCTTTGTGAAGTAGATAAGTTGCCGGAAGATAATTTTGCTTTCAGGAATTAATTACTAAAGAAAAAAATTAGCATTTATTTTTTGTTTGCTTTGCGCTAAAGTAATAATAATGGGCTTTTTTAAGTTTAATTTTAAGAATGAATTTATTGTATGATTATCAGTTATTTATGTGTTTAGCCTTTATTGCATATAAGCAGTAATTTTTATATCTAACAAATTGGTTTTTAAAATTATAAGCTAATTTTAGAATATTAATGTTAGTTTTATATGATTTTTGTAAATATTACGTTAATTTGGTTTAATTGTATTTACAAGTTAAATTTTAGCAAAACTTGCCAAGAATAACTATCAGTAATACGTAATTTTGCTGTACAAAAAAGATATACTTTTTAGAATATGGAGATAAATTTAATTAGCGATACTATTACCAAACCTACCAACGAAATGTTGCAGTATATGTTTAACGCTCATGTTGGCGATGATGTATACAGACAAGATCCTACAGTTATTGAGTTGGAAACCAGAGTCGCTGAGTTTTTTGGTATGGAGGCCGGACTATTTTTTCCGTCAGGAACTATGGCCAACCAAACCGCTATAAAATTACATACACAGCCCGGAGAGCAATTAATTGCTGATAAATATGCCCACGTTTATAATTATGAAGGTGGCGGAGTTTCGTTTAATAGTGGCGTTTCTTGTTGCTTATTGGATGGAAATCGAGGTATGATTACGGCAAGTCAGGTTGCAGCAGCGATTAATGATCCGGAATTTTATCATAGTCCGTTAACAAGTTTGGTTTGTGTAGAAAATACAACCAACAAAGGTGGCGGAGCTTGTTATGAACTAGATGATTTAAGAGAAATAAAAAAGGTTTGCGATGCTAATAATTTGAAATTCCATCTTGATGGAGCCAGAATTTGGAATGCATTGGTAGCCAAAAGACAAAATCCGAAAGATTTTGGTGCTATTTTCGATACTATTTCGGTTTGTTTATCAAAAGGATTAGGCGCTCCAATTGGTTCAATTTTGTTAGGAAGTAAAGCTGATATTCACAGAGCGTTGAGAATCAGGAAGATATTAGGTGGTGGAATGCGTCAGGTTGGCTATTTGGCTGCAGCCGGATTATATGCTTTGGCCAATAATATCGAAAGACTGGCAGAAGATCACAGACGTGCAAAAGAAATCGCCGTAATCTTAAGCACAAAACCATGGGTGTCGCATATTGAACCTGTAGAAACTAATATTTTGATCTTTTCATTGTCAGAAGGTTACAGTGATCAGCTTTTGATTGAAAAATTAAAACAAAAAAACATTTTGATAAGTTCAATGGGGAGCAATAAACTAAGACTTGTAACTCATTTAGATTATAAAGAAGTGATGCATACGTATGTGATTGAAACGCTTCAGAAGTTTTAATTTTCGTATTTTTATAAAAACATCAAAACCGCCCAAAAGGCGGTTTTTTTAGTGTTTATCTAAATCTATGATTTAGATTTTTTCTCCGTAATACGCTTTACGCATAATTTCTTCCATATCTTTTACCAATGGTAAACGAGGGTTTGCCGGAGTACATTGGTCTTCAAAAGCATTCATGGCAAGTGTGTTTAGTTTTGCAAGCCATTCTTTTTCATCCAGACCTTGTTCTTTAAAGCTCATTTTTATACCTACTTTTTTACCCAATTCATAACAAGCCTGAGCGTAAACATGAGGTCCGTCTTTTGGTCCTTTTGCCGGAAGGCCTAACATTTGGCAAATTTCGAAATATTTTTGATCTGCTTTGTAAGTAGAATATTTTGGCCATACCGAAAGTTTTCCGGGAACTTCGCCGTTGTATTTAATCACATAAGGCAATAAAATAGCGTTTGTACGACCGTGTGGCGTATGGAACATTCCGCCAATTTTATGCGCCATAGAGTGAGAGATTCCTAACATCGCATTGGCAAATGCCATACCTGCAATTGTCGAAGCATTGTGCATTTTATCACGCGCTTCGTCGTCATTTTTACCATCAAGATAGGTTCTTTCCAGATATTGAAATACCATTTTGATAGCCTGCAGAGCAAGTCCGTCTGTGTAATCATTTGCCACAATCGAAACATAGGCTTCTGTTGCATGCGTAAGTACATCCATTCCTGTATCTGCAGTAACTGACGGAGGAACGGTTTTCGTTAACTCAGAGTCGATAATCGCAACTGTTGGTGTAAAAGCATAATCTGCCAAAGGATATTTTTTATTGACAGAATGATCTGAAATTACGGCAAAAGGAGTTACTTCTGAACCTGTTCCTGAGGTTGTTGGTATACAAATCATTTTTGCTTTTTTTCCTAAGGTTGGAATCTTCACGGCACGTTTACGAATGTCAAGGAATTTCTGTTTGACATCATCAAACGAAACCTGAGGTTGTTCGTATAGCAACCACATAACTTTTGCAGCATCCATAACAGATCCTCCGCCCAGCGCAATAATAGTATCCGGCTGAAACTCACACATAGTTTCTGCACCTGCTCTGGCTGTTTCGATGCTTGGATCCGGCTCTACATTAGAAAAAATTCTAACATCGACTTTGTTGGCACGACGGTTTAAAACGTCTATGATTTTTTGAACAAAACCAAGTTTTAGCATAATCAAATCAGTTACAATCATTACTTTGTCAAGAGATTGCATTGATTTTAAATATTGAATCGAGTTAGGCTCGAAATAGATTTTTGAAGGGACTTTGAACCATTGCATATTATTATTTCTTCTACCAATTCGCTTGATATTTATTAAATTTATTGCACCAACATTTCCTGAAACAGAGTTTTTTCCATAAGATCCGCAGCCAAGGGTAAGAGACGGAATAAATGAGTTGTAAACGTCTCCGATACCTCCAAAAGTCGAAGGCGAGTTCCAGATCACACGAATCGCTTTTACGGCAACTCCAAAATCTTTAGCTATTTTTTCGTCTTTTGTATGAATGGCTGCTGAGTGACCTAATCCGTCAAATTCTACCATTTGTTCAGATAGTTTAATACCTTCTTCTGTTGAATTTGATTTTAGAATTGCCAGTACAGGAGAAAGTTTTTCTCTGGTCAAAGGTTCGTTTACGCCAACTTCTGTTACTTCAACCGCAATAATGACCACATTTTCAGGAACAGAAAAACCAGCTTGTTCTGCGATCCATTGCGGAGATTTTCCAACAACACTTGAGTTTAGTTTTGCACCACCGCAGTTTATACCTTTTGCAGTAACGCCAAACATTAATTCTTCAAGTTTTGCTTTTTCTTTTTCATTAGCAAAATAAACATGATGGTGTTTAAAAGCAGCTTTTGTTTCTTCATAAATTTCTTTATCGATAATAGCAGCTTGTTCAGAAGCGCAGATCATTCCCCAGTCAAATGATTTTGAAAGTACAATGTCATAAACGGCTTGTTTTATATTGGCGGTTTTCTCAATATACGCAGGAACGTTTCCGGCACCAACGCCCAGAGCTGGTTTACCACAAGAATAAGCGGCGCGAACCATTGCATTTCCTCCGGTTGCCAGAATGGTGGCAATTGTAGGATGGTTCATTAAAGAATTGGTAGCTTCTACAGATGGATATTCGATCCATTGGATGCAATTTTCCGGAGCTCCGGCAGCAATCGCAGCATCGCGAACTACCATTGCAGCAGCTTTAGAGCATTGTTGAGCCGACGGATGGAAACCAAATATAATTGGATTACGGGTTTTAAGAGCGATTAATGCTTTGAAAACAGTAGTAGAAGTAGGGTTGGTTGTTGGCGTTACACCACAAATCACGCCCACAGGTTCTGCAATTTCTACAATTCCAGATAATTGATCTTCGCCTATGATACCTACGGTTTTTAAGTTTTTTAAGCTATTGGTTACATTTTCGGCAGCAAACATATTTTTGGTTGCTTTGTCTTCAAAAATACCGCGGCCTGTTTCTTCAACAGCATGCAAAGCAAGTTCGCCGTGTTTGTCTACAGCAGCAACAGAGGCTTTGGCCACAATATAATCAACTTGTTCCTGATTAAGTTCCAGGAATTGTTCCAGAGCAATGGCTCCTTTTTTGGCAAGTTCTTCGACATGAGCAATAGCATCAACTTTTGGAGTTTCCTTTACGGGATCTTTTATTAATCCAGCACTTTGTTTTTCTGCTGTTTTGTTTTCGGTTCCATTTGGACTTAAAGTTTTCTCATTCATAGTAATTTGTGTTATAGTTAATATTCACTTTTAATGCAGTTTTATAGATTGTGATCACTAATTATTTTTACGACGAAAGTTTTTTTTGAGTCTGATGTAGGATTAACTCTAAAAATCTATTTATAACTAATTTCTCATTCTATCTTTTTTATTCATTTTTTTAATGTTTTTTGGATTGCTTAATCCTTACAAATTTTTGCTTCTAAAGAAAAAAAAAGGATAAGATTTTGCTTTTTATCTGTATCAAATATCAAGACATATCAATAGAATAAAGATGATATTTGTCAGTCGAAAAAAAAATCTACGCAAACGTTTTCTGTTGAAAATCATTATTTTACACTTGAAAATTGAGGTAAAAAAGAAGGGTGGAAGAGGTGTTTTGTACTTTCGAAAAATAAAAAAAAGGAGGCGCTAAATAAAACGTAAAGGCTTGACTATTTCGATTGCAACAAAGAAATTTTCAAAGAAAAAAAGGAAAGAGAAAGGCATAAAAAAATCCGGTTCATTTCGTTAAAAATGAATCGGATTTTAATTAAAAGAAATAAAAAAATCTCTTATTTGAATAAATTATCCATTCCTGGAATCATTGGCATATCCATTTTTGCAACAGCATCAAGTTCTTGTTCGTTAACGCTTGTAGCTCTTTCAATTGCTTTGTTTAGCGTTACAACTAAGTAATCCTCTAATTGTTCTTTATCTTCAAGCAAAGAATCATCAATAGAGATCGATTTTACTTTTCTATTTGCAGTTAATGTTACCTTTAGTAATCCGTCAGCGCTTTGTTCATCAATCAAAACAGTATCTAAACGCTTCTTAGTATCTTCAATTTTTTGTTGGGTTTCTTTAAGTTTGCCCATCATTCCCATTAAATCCATTTTTGTTGATTTTTTAAATTGTTTCGTACAAAATTAGTATATTGCTTTATGATATCAATAGAATATTTTATGAAAAAATTAATTTGGTTCTGTTGTCTTTGTAGTATTTTTGCTCCTTCGTATTTAAAAACTAATGCTTAATCAATGCAAAACGATATAATGGCTCCACAAGCCAAAGAAATTCCTAAATCATTAAAAAAACATAAAGAGACAAGAATTGACAATTATTTTTGGTTAAATGACCGCGAAAATCCTGAAGTTATCGACTATCTGAATCAGGAAAATTCATATTACCAGAGTATGACATCGCATACAAAAGACCTTCAGGAAAATTTGTATGAAGAGATGAAAGGCAGAATCAAAGAAGATGATTCATCTGTTCCTTATTTTTATAATGGTTACTACTACATTACTCGTTTCGAAACAGGCCAGGATTACCCCATATTTTCAAGAAAAAAAGGAAGCCTTTCGGCAGATGAGGAAATCTTATTCAATTGCAATGAATTGGCAAAAGATCATGCTTACTTTAAACTAGGAGGTTTAAGCGTAAGTCCAAATAATAAATTTGCCAGTTTTGGAGTAGATATAGTTGGAAGAAGAATTTACACTATTCAGGTCAAAAACTTAGAAACAGGAGAAATTTTAGCAGATAAAATCGAAAATGCAACCGGAGGATCTGTTTGGGCAAATGACAACAATACGATTTTCTATACCAAACAAGATGAAGTTACTTTAAGAGCTGATAAGGTTTTTAGACATAAATTAAATACAGATTCAAAAGAAGATGTTTTGGTTTTTAATGAAACTGATGATACTTTTAATGTGTCTGTAAGTAAAGAAAAATCAAGAAAATATATTGTAATTGGTTCAGGAAGCACTTTGACGACTGAATACAGAATTTTGAATTCTGACACTCCGGATGGAGAATTTGTGGTGTTTCAGCCTCGTGTACGTGGTTTAGAATACAGTATTTCGCATTTTGAGGACTCTTTTTATATTTTAACGAATAAAGACAAGGCAACCAACTTTAAGTTGATGAAAACGCCTGAAAATAAGACAGGAAAGAAAAACTGGGTTGATCTTATTCCGCATCGTGAAGATGTTTTATTAGAAGATATCGAAATTTTTAAAAATTATTTAGTTGTTGAAGAACGCTCAAACGGATTAAATCATATTCGCATTATGCCGTGGAATGGTGATGCCGATTATTACCTTCCTTTTGGCAGCGAAACATACAATGCTTACACAACTACCAATATCGATTTTGATACAGATGTTTTACGTTATAGCTATCAATCGCTGGCTACGCCTTCATCTGTAATTGATTTTAATATGAAAACTAAAACCAAGGAAATCCTTAAGGAACAACAGGTTTTAGGCGGAAAATTTGATAAAGAAAATTATATCGAAGAGCGTATTTGGGCAACTGCCAGAGATGGTGTAAAAGTGCCTATTTCGATGATTTATCGCAAAGGATTACAGAAAAACGGTAAAAATCCGTTGTTACTTTATGCGTACGGATCTTACGGAATTACAATGGATACTTATTTCTCATCGACACGACTTTCGTTGTTAGATCGTGGTTTTGTTTACGCCATAGCACATATTAGAGGCGGAGAAGATTTAGGAAGACAATGGTACGAAGACGGAAAACTGTTAAAAAAGAAAAATACCTTTACAGATTTCATTGATTGCTCTAAATTTGTAGTTAACGAAAATTTTACATCTCCTGAACATTTATATGCTGAAGGAGGATCTGCAGGAGGACTTTTGATGGGTGTAATTATAAATGAAGCTCCGGAATTATATAACGGGGTCATTGCTCAGGTGCCTTTTGTTGACGTTATTACAACAATGTTAGACGACAGTATTCCGTTAACAACTGGAGAATACGACGAATGGGGAAACCCAAATAATAAAAAATATTACGATTATATGTTATCTTACTCACCGTACGATAATGTAAAAGCGCAAAACTATCCTAACATGTACGTTTCTACCGGATTACATGATTCGCAGGTACAATATTGGGAGCCAGCTAAATGGGTAGCGAAGTTGAGAAATCTAAAAACAAATAATAATCTTTTATTTTTAGATACCAACATGGATGCCGGACATGGCGGAGCTTCAGGACGTTTTGAGGCTTTAAGAGACTTAGCAAAGGAATTTAGTTTTTTATTAGATTTAGAAAAAATTAAAAGCTAATTAGAAATTTTTTGTTAAATTTGCAACCTATCAAGGGTATTTAAAAATACCTTCGATTAACTAT
>Ga0247815_10000450_pt1 | contig 32251 bp, 26 predicted proteins | sample UWRJL194509B1_FD_181014 | JGI IMG/M metagenome (GOLD analysis project Ga0247815, IMG submission 181014) | Plant litter microbial communities from Arlington Agricultural Research Station in Wisconsin, United States - UWRJ-L194-509B-1 | ecosystem: Environmental > Terrestrial > Plant litter >...
AAATGTATTGAAATCAGGAGAATTATTATACTTTTATAGTATCTAACCTATTATTGAAAGCTGCTTGGCTCCATGAAATTACCTGCTTCATACAATCCTGTACCGTTTATCCGGGAAAATTATAAAATCATCTTCAGCTATATTTTTACCCTGTTTTTTGTAGGACTGGGGATATGGTTTATACAGCATGAACGGGCAGAACTGCAGCAGGTAAGGCATTTGGTCCTCACCTCTAAATGGGACTGGATTACCTTCGGCATTACGCTCAGTGTAGCCTATGTTTTTGTACATGGCATGATGTACAAAGCCTCTTTTGCGGCCGTTGGCAGCAAGGTGGGTTTGATAGATGCCACCTTGCTGTACATGAAAAGGAATTTTATCAGCGTGTTTCTCCCGGCGGGCGGTGTTTCATCACTAGCCTTTTTTAGTGGAAATATTGAAGAAAAGGGCGTAAATAAATCCCAGGTTAACTTTGCCTCCTCTATTTATGGGTTTGTAGGTATTCTATCCGTTGTGGTGATTGCCATACCCGTGTTTATTTACGCAATTTTTGAAGGTAGCATTGGAGCTGGTGAGTGGGTGGGACTGATCGCGGTATTTATCCTGATAGGCGCAATTTATTTTTTGTACAGATCAATTGCCAATGCTGGCAGGCTTTACCAGCTTCTAGTAAAATATCTTCCAGCTGTGGAGTTATTCCTGGCGGAATTCCGCGAAAACAAAATAGAAAGAAACAGTTTTATACAGACATTTTTGTGGAGCATGCTGATTGAGATCATCGGCATCGTTCATATTTACATTGCAATGGTAGCGCTCAGCATCCAGCCATCGATGGTTGTAGCTACAATAAGTTATATTGTTGGGGTTGTATTCCTCATTATTTCTCCTTTCTTACGGGGACTGGGTGCAGTTGAAGCATCCATGACATTCATGCTGATCAGAATGGGATACACTGAAGCAGCAGCAGTATCAATTACATTCCTTTACCGGTTTATGGAGTTCTGGATCCCCATGTTGCTGGGTGCGCTGAGTTTTCTGGCTAAAATCAACAAACTGCTTATGCGGATCATACCTGCTTTGCTGATCCTGGCATTGGGTGTGATCAATGTTGTATCTGTTCTAACCCCGGCGATCCATGAACGGCTGGTATTTCTCAAGAATTTTCTACCGGTATCGGCCATTGCGGCGTCAAATTATTTTGTGCTGGTAGCGGGACTGTTTCTGCTGGTTACTGCGGCATTTATGCTTAAAGGGCTCAGGATGGCCTGGTATTTTGCATTGGCATTGTGTCTGTTCTCTCTGGTAGGAAACCTCACTAAAGCTATTGATTATGAAGAAGCAAGCTTCTCGGTAATAGTCATTATCGCTTTGATTACCTCGCGTAAAGAGTACTATGTTAAACACAATTCCCGCCTCCGCTTTCTAGGCATCCAGACTACGATTCTGAGTGTATTCGCTGTCGTTTTGTATGGTACGATAGGTTTTTATTTCCTCGATGCAAGACATTTTAATGTCGATTTCAGCTTTCTGCAGTCGGTACGGTATACACTTGAAAACTTCATTCTGATTGGAAATGATGACCTGATTGCTCAGGATTCCTTTGCACAGGGCTTTTTGTATTCCATCAATATCAGCGGTTTTCTTTCGCTTGGTTTCCTGGTATACACCTTGATACGCCCCTACATTATTAAAGATACCACAGACGAAGAGGAGTTTACCTGGGCAAAGGCCCAACTTGATAAACATGGCAATTCTGCTATGGATTATTTTAAAACCTACCGCGATAAACTTATTTACCGATCCGCTGATAATGAAGGGTTTATTTCTTACAGGATTTCCGGTAATTTTGCGGTAGTCCTTGAATCGCCCGTTACTGCGCCTGAGAATATGAAGGCCTTTATTAAATCGTTTGACAAATACTGTTTTGAAAGCGGCGTAAAGAGTTTTTATTACCGCGTGGCAGAAGAAACACTGGAACCATTTTTATCTGCAGGCAAAAAGAAATTGTACCTGGGGCAGGAAGGGGTGGTAGACCTGACAACTTTTACACTGGAAGGCGGCAGCCGCAAGTCTATACGGAATGCCCTGAAAAAGGTAGGGGAAAAGGGCTTTCATACCAACATTTACACTGCTCCCGTAAAGGATGGCCTGTTACAAAAGATTAAATCCGTATCTGATGAATGGCTGGTGGATACGGAGCGTGAGGAAATAGTATTTTCACAGGGAATGTTTGACTGGGAGGAACTAAAAAACCAGACGATCATTACAGTGGAAAATGCGGAAGAAAAAATTGTTGCATTTTTAAACGTAATCCCTGATTATGCCCCTGGAGAAGGAACATACGACCTGATCAGGAAAACGAAGGACGCACCTAACGGGGTGATAGATTTTATCCTGGTTGAGTTGTTCAATTACCTGAAATCAACCGGCTGCACTTCTGTTAATATTGGTTTTGCGCCGCTCTCAGGATTAGACGAACCAAAAAACCTGACTGAAAGGTCGATGAAGTTTGCCTACGAAAAAATCCGTTCTTTTTCACATTACAAAGGCCTTAGGGATGCGAAAGATAAATTTTCACCTGAGTGGCACAATAAATACCTGGTTTATGATCAGGACTACGACCTTATCCAGGTGCCTGTGGTATTATCAAAGGTGATAAAGCCCTGATTGCAAATAATAAATTTTTCTAAACTGCATCCAAGATGCGCAATTCCTGCTATTTACTGCGGAATATTGCGTGTTTGTGCATCTTTTATTTGAACTGAGAAGGAATTTGTATTGTATTATTCCATATATTTAGTATATCATTTTATTAAAACGGTTAAAGTGCCGTTCTGTGCAGTTTTTTTTTAGCGTACAGGCAAAATAAGATGGGCTCATCATAAAAAATACAAAATGAATAGCTATATCTCAAAACTGGCAGAGATAGCAAATGCTCCATCGCGGGTAATTGCGGGACTGATGTCGGGAACTTCATTAGACGGACTGGATATCGCGCTGTGCGAATTCAGTGGATCAGGGCTGGACACGGAAGTTAAGGTATTACACTTCATTACTATTCCGTACGATGAAAGTTTTAAAGAACAACTGAAGTCGGTTTCTTTTAAAGGACAGGCTGACCTTCAGATGGTAACGTTATTAAACGCAATCATCGGCACACATTCTGCCCGGCTGATCATGGAAGCACTGGAAAAATGGAATTACCCGGTTGACGCGGTAGATTTAATCGCCAGTCATGGTCAGACGATCTTTCATGCACCTTTGTCCCTGCACAGGCAGAGTGCCTTTCCAGATGCTACCTTGCAGATAGGGGACGGTGACCACATCGCTGTTAAAACCGGCATCATTACTTTGAGTGACTTCAGGCAAAAACATATAGCCGCAGGTGGCGAAGGTGCACCGCTGGCTGTTTATGGCGACTACCTGCTTTTCTCGAGCAGTACGGAAAACCGAATCTTACTGAATATCGGCGGAATTTCAAATTTCACTTATCTGCCCGCGGGGAAAAACCCTAACGATGTTTTCTCTACAGATGTTGGTCCGGGAAATACTTTGATGGACCAGTTTGTACAATTGCACTATCCTGGCAAATACTTTGATGCTGATGCTGCTATTGCGAAGACCGGAGTTGCAAACGAAAAGCTGGTGACAGCCCTGATGGACAATGCTTTTTTTGAAGCTCCATTCCCGAGGACCACAGGGCCGGAGCTCTTCAATCTCAGTTATATCAGCGACGCGCAAGAAGAATCCGGGCAGCAATCGCTTCCTGCTGAAGATGTACTGGCCTCACTGTGTGAATTTACGGCACGAAGCATTACCGCAGCGATAAGAAATTCCATTAACAACCAATCCTTTGAAATCTATTTAAGCGGAGGGGGAATGCACAACCCACTGCTGGTAGAGAAGCTGAGCGGAGGCCTTGGTGTGACTTTAAAAACCACGGATGATCTTGGTATAGACCCTGACGCCAAGGAAGCGATACTTTTTGCGCTCCTTGCTAATGAATGTGTAGCCGGTGGCGAAACAGATTTTGGACAGAGGCGGGGAATACCAAGTGTAACCATGGGAAAAATAAGTCTACCCTAAACGATTTTACAAAACAACCTAAACCATTAAACTAATTCAAGTATGAAAAAACCTTTACTCAACCGACCCTACCAGCTCTCGATACTGCTGGCAGTACTGTTCCTGTTCCATGCAGGATTGGGAATGGCCCAGACCCAAAATTACTCCATCAAAGGGGTAATAACAGATTCAAGAACCAATGAGACCATCCCGGGCGCTACTGTAAAAATTAACACTACCAGCTCCGGCGCTGTAGCAGGTGGCAACGGTGCTTATGAGATCAACGCACCATTAAAGCCAGGTAAATATCAGCTCACATTTAGCTTCATCGGTTATACCCCATTGGTGAAAGACGTAGTGCTGGGTGACAGGCCATCGGTAAACGTGGATGCAAAAATTGCAGAAGATTACCTCCGTTTGAATGAAGTGGTGGTAACGGGTAATGCGGTTGGAACCAGTCGCAAAACCCTGGGTAACGCCATATCTACTGTGAGTGCCGCTGATATTGCCAACAGTTCGGCTACTTCCATTGATCAGGCTTTGGCAGGGAAAATATCTGGCGCGCAGATCACTCAGAACTCCGGTAACCCGGCGGGTGGTATCAGTGTCCGGCTTCGTGGAACCAGCACCGTAGCAGGTTCGGGCGATCCCCTATATATCGTTGATGGGGTAATTGTGAACAACAGTTCTTCAGAACTGGTAGACCTTGGCGGATATTCACAAAACAGACTGGTAGATATCAATCCGAATGATATTGACCGTATGGAAATTATCAAGGGTGCTGCCGCCGCTGCTATTTATGGCTCAAGGGCAAGTAATGGGGTAGTGCAGATTTTTACGAAAAAGGGGAAAGTAGGTAAAACGCAGTTCAACTTTTCTTCACAATTGAAAGTGAGCGACCTGAGAAAAAAGATGGACGTGAACATGTACCCTTTTCGCTTTAACAATACCACAGTAACTGATCTGAGTCAGACTGCGGTAACACGTTATGATTATCAGGATGATATTTTCAGAACAGCGATTGGTACAGAGAATAACCTATCAGTATCTGGTGGTACCGAAAATACACAGTATTATGTAAGCGGCAACTTCCTGGACAATCAGGGAATTGTTGGCGGTACAGATTTCAGACGGGCAGGCCTTCGTGTGAAACTCGATCAAAAGCTAAATAACTGGCTTAAAATGTCTGTTGGTACCAACTATATTTTAAGTACGAGTCAGGAAGTGCCAAACGGCGGTATCAATGAGGCATACGGTGCTTTGACAGGATTTATCTTCGCCAATAATTATATCAGTCCCTATCCTGACCCGGTGACGGGGGTATATCCTTCGTTGTCTACAGCGATTGCAAGAACTAATCCACTGGAAGCAATCAACAGGTTCGACTTTCAACAGCGCACCAGCCGTTTTATCGGCGATTTCCAGCTGATGGCCAACCCGGTGAAAGGGCTGAACATTAATTACGTGCTGGGTTATGACAATTCTACACAAATTGCTACAGGATATATCCCTGTAGGCAATACCACACCGAGTTACAACACAGGTTACTCACGAAGAGGTGACCGTACATCGTATATGGTAAACAACGACCTGAATATTTCTTACCAGACACATATTTATGACTGGCTGGAATCTACTTCTGGTATTGGCGGAACTGCACAAAGCGAAAAAGTGTACCAAACAGGAATTACTGCTACTTTGCTCGGACCAATTGGTCAGACCATCAATAACGGTGTTGCCGTACCAACAGAATACCGTAGTGACGTGAATATTATGGGTGCTTTTGCCCAGCAGACTTTCGGTATCCTGAATAAGTTTTATATCACAGGTGCTGCGCGTTATGATGTTTCTTCTGTATTTGGCGAAAAATTCAGGGGCCAGTTTTATCCTAAAGTGAGCGGCAGTTATGTGGTATCAAATGAGAAATTCTGGGCAGAGTCAAAGATCTCCAATATTATTTCGAGCTTCAAAATCCGTTCATCCTATGGACAGGCAGGAAATCTAACCGCCATCGGTGCATATGATAAAGCTACTTCATACGTACCGGTTAACATAGGTGGCCTTCCATCTGTAAGTTCACCAACATTACTTGGTAATCCAGATATTAAACCGGAGCGTCAGACAGAATTTGAGGTAGGTACCGACATGAGCTTTTTGAAAGACCGGATCAGCTTTGAATTCAGCTATTATAAAAAAGACGTAAAAGACCTGATCCTTCAGGCCAGCCTGGCACCAACTGAAGGATTTTTAAGTCAGTTTCTCAACGTAGGAACCATGACCAATAAAGGAATAGAGCTGATGGTTAGGGGTGTTCCTATCCTGAAAGACAATCTAAGGTGGAATGTTACCGCTACATATTCAAGAAACCGTAACCAGATCAACAATATCCCGGGTGGGGTGCTGTTGTTTGCAGGTGGTTTCAGTCAGGTGGCAGCAGTAAACGGGGAACCTCTGGGTGCGTTTTACTCTACATATTTCGCACGCAATGCTGATGGGTCTTTGTTACTGACACCAGCTGGTTTACCACAGACGGAAAAAGTTGGCAGGACTGCTACCGGGCAAACGACTGGCGCTACATTGAAAAAGGTTATCGGTGATCCGAACCCGGATTGGATTGGCTCCCTGATCAATGAGGTGAACGTAGGAAAACACTGGGCTTTCCGCGTACAGTTTGATGCTTCAATCGGTGCGGATGTTTTCAACTTTACCAAAAGGGTGGGCGACCGCGATATCTATGGCGGGCTTGTTGGCTACGAAAAGGAACTGAAGGGCGAGGTGCCAAAAGGTACTTCTGCAGCTGAATTCTCCATCTTTGAAAACTGGATTGAAGATGGTTCTTTTGTAAAATTACGGGAAGCCTCTGTGAGTTATGAATTTAAACCAAAATTCCTGAAAACAGGTAATATGCGTTTCAGCCTTTCAGGACGAAACCTGTTATCATTTGATAACTATAGTGGATATGACCCTGAGGTGAACGCCGCAGGCCAAAGTTCTGCAGTACGTGGATTTGACTTTGTAGAAGTGCCAATCCCGAGAATGATAGTCGCTGGTTTTAACATAACTTTTTAAAAATCTTTCAATTTAACTGACATGAACAAGATATATAATCCCATAAAAATCACTGTACTGGCCGGGATGCTGCTTTTTGCAGGTGGCTGCAAGCTAGATACAGTAAGCCCGAACGCACCAGCAGAAACTGATGTGCTAACCACTCGTGAAGGCCTGATAGGGTTAAGCGTTGGTCTGAGACAATTCAATTCAACCAGCGGTATCAACTCAAACTATTTTTATCCTGCAGTAACTTCCAGGGAGTTACAGGGGGTGGCCAGCTTTACCAATGTACTGGAACTGGAAGCAGGCGGAACTGCTTTGCCGACAGCGAATGGTAACATACTTACGTTGTGGTCCAATATGCAGCGCCTGATGAACATGAGCCAGGATATTATTGATAATGCACCGAAGGTAACTACCCTGACCGGCGGCTTGTTATCAGGTGTTTTGGCTAATGCGAAATTATTTAAAGCCATTTCCCTGGGAAGCTTGGCAGCTTCTTTTGAGCAGGCCAATATTACCACCAGTAAAACAGAAAAAGTAAAATTCCTGCCACGTGCGCAAGTACTGGCAGAAGCAATTCGGCTACTTGAAGATGCTCTTGCTCAATTAAATACCACACCAGCCAATGCTGAATTTACTACACTGGTAGCGGGCTCAAAGTTCGACTTGAAAAGTGTAATTTATGCCTTTAACGCCCGGTATAATCTGATGGCCGGGAATTACGCTGCTGCCCTGACCAATGCCAACCTGGTAGATCAGACGAAAGTAAATGCTTACGAGTATAATGCACAAAGTATAAATCCGATCTGGAATAATATCAATACATTGAGATATTATACACCAAGAGCCGGGTTCGGCTTGCCGGCTGGTCTATTTGAAACAGGCGATCAGCGACTGACTTTTTATGTAAAAACTGAAACCAACGCACTGGGGGTTATTGTGCGGACGCTGACAGGTTTTGGTAATACACAAACTGCTGATATACCAGTTTATTTGACAGATGAGATTAAGCTCGATAAAGCAGAAGCAATATTGAGAACCAACGGTGCGTTAAGTGATGCGCTTACGCAAATCAATCTGGTGAGGACACAAACTGCCGGAGATCCTTTTGGTGTGAATGCCGGATTGCCTGCTTATAGTGGCCCGATTACAAGGGAAGACCTGCTGCTAGAAGTATACCGTCAACGTTGTGCCGAGCTATTCCTTACCGGCCAACGCTGGGAAGACTCACGCCGTTTCGGTCGCCCTTTCTCTTTAACCGATTTCACGGAACGCAACAGGAATTACTATCCTTATCCTGACCAGGAAAGGTTAAATAACCCAAATACACCTGCAGACCCTGCAATTTAAATGAAAATTTATCCGGCTTAATGCCGGATAAATTATAATGATATCTTCCATTTATACTATAATGATCAACAACCGCATTGTTTCTTTCGTTTTATTTGTGCTTTTCGGCACTACAACAGCCGTTTCGGCACAGGATACCCACAAAAGCAATTTGCAGTGGCTGCAACAGGAGCAGGATGCCGAAAAAAATACGGTAATCCTGCACAATGAAAATAGCATTATCCCATTTGTACAGCTTGACACACTGGCTGCAGCAAGTGTAAACCTGGGTGCCCGTTACAGTTCCAGGTTTAATCACCTTGTAAACAAGTACACTAAGGTGGAAACCCTTGGTGGGTATGCTCTGCAGGACCGGCCCGGCTATGCGCATTTAAGCGACGACCTTAAATTATCAAAAACTGTGCTTTTGCAGTTTTCTGCAACCAGTATATACGACCAGCAATTATTGAATTTTCTTAATGAGATGGAGAAAACAAAAAAGCTCGTTATTGTCATCTCGGGAAAAGAAGATCACCTGGAGTTTTTCAAAGGCCTCCGTGCACCGATTATCTGGTGTAAAAAGGAAACCCCGCAATCGGCTTCCGTAACGGCGCAAATCATATTTGGCGGGATTGTTCAAGGGAAATCTCCATTACGCCTGAAATACACGGTGCCGGAAGAAACGGGAATCAATAAAACTGACCTTGACAGTATTGGCCTGGTAATGAAAGAAGCAATGAATGCAAAAGCTGCACCTGGAGGTGTGGTTATGGTGGTGAAAGATGGCAAAGTGATTTATGAGCAGGCCTTCGGCAAACATACTTACACTGGTAACCGCGAAATGCGTATTACAGATATATTCGACATGGCATCGCTCACCAAAACTTCCGCCACTACGCTTGAAGTAATGCGGCTGGTAGAACAAGGCAAGGTTAGCCTGGACAGTACAATCAGTAAATACATTGCCAGAACACAAAATATAAGCGACAAGAAGAATATCCTGGTAAAGGAAGTTATGTTGCACCAGGCTGGCTTCACACCTTTTATAGCATTTTACAAACAGTTAAAACCAGCAGACTTAAGTACTGTGCAGTCTGATAAATATCCTATTGAAGTGGCAGACAATTACTTTCTGCGCGCCAATTATTATCAGGATGTAATGTGGCCACAAATGCTGGAAGAGAAAGCCCTTACACGTGGTAAGTTCATCTATTCAGACCTGAGTATGTATTACATGAAAGAAATTGTGGAAAAGGTAACCGCAGTTCCGCTGAATATTTATGTAGATAAAAACTTCTATACGCCATTGGGGATGCAAACTGCAGGATTTTTACCAAGAAAACGATTCATCAAAGACAACATTGTTCCTACTACAGAAAACGACACCTGGTTTAGGGATATGCTGGTGCAGGGATTTGTTGATGATCCTGGTGCGGCCATGGCAGGTGGCGTAAGCGGTCATGCCGGCTTTTTCGCTTCTGCAAATGATATGGCTATTTTATATCAGATGTTACTGAACCTGGGAACTTATGGCGGACAACAGTATTTCAAAGCTGAAACGGTATCCCAGTTTACCTCCGGACAGTCAAAAGTTAGTCGCAGGGGTTATGGGTTTGACAGAAAAGACCCCGACAAAACAAAAGCATATCCTTCCACTTTAGCCTCATCAAAAGTGTTCGGCCATACCGGATATACGGGAACTGCGGTATGGGTTGATCCGGCATGCAACCTGGTCTATATCTTTCTGTCGAACAGGGTTTATCCGGACGTAAAAAGCAACGAACTGGGAAACCTCAGTATAAGGGGCCGAATTCAGGATATTATCTACAGGGCAGTCAGGAAAGCAGGAAACTAATTTAAAACATTACCTGCGTTTTACTGTCGTTATGCTGTAAACCAATACATTTGGTGGAGATAAGATAGGAACAAAACTTACTGTATGCAGAGAAAAATAGTGATCATTGGCGGAGGATTTGCAGGGATCAACCTCGCCCTTGAACTTGGCAAAACTAAATATTATGACGTTACACTTGTAGACAAAAACAATTACAATTTCTTCCCGCCACTTATTTACCAGGTGGCAACAGCTTATCTGGAACCTTCGAGTATAAGCTACCCAATAAGAAAACTATTCAGACATAAAGACAACCTGCATTTCAGACTTGGCGAATTACAAAAACTGATACCGGAAACCAATCAGGTAGTCCTTAGCAGCGGCGGCATCCTCAGTTACGATATGCTTGTATTCGCAACCGGTGCCGAAACAAACTATTTCGGAATGGAAAATGTTAGAAAGCATGCCATTCCGATGAAGACACTGAGTGACGCAATACAAATGCGTAACCGCTTGCTTACCCATTTTGAGGATGCTACAGTGGGAACCGATCCTGAAGAGGTAAGGAAATCACTGAACATTGTGGTTGCGGGTGGAGGACCTACAGGTGTTGAAATTTCTGGTATGTTCGCCGAGATGCGCCATACAATTGTGGCCAAAGACTATCCAGAATTGAAAAACACCGGTGCTGAGATATACCTTGTAGACGGGGGCGCCGCCCTGCTGAAACCGATGAGCAAAAAATCTCAGGAACACACGCTGGAATCCCTGACAAAACTTGGGGTTAAAGTAATCCTGAACAGTCACGTGAGTGATTATATAGACGACCATGTTGTTTTTTCTGATGGGACTAAAATCCCATCCAAAAACCTGATCTGGGCCGCAGGGGTGAGTGCGATGCGTTTTGAGGGGGTTCCTGTAACAAGTTATGGAAGGGGGAAACGTCTGATAGTAAATGCGTTTAACGAAGTTGAAGGACTAAAAGATGTATATGCAATAGGGGACACCTGTATCCAATCTGGCGACGATGCCTATCCTGAAGGTCACCCGCAGGTTGCACAAACCGCTATCCAGCAAGGGAAAAACCTGGCAGCAAACTTTAAAAAGATGGCGCAAAATAAGCCGTTGCGCGCTTTCAAATATGTAGACAAAGGTAGTATGGCCATTATTGGAAGTAATAAGGCGGTGGTTGATTTACCTAAACCAAAATTACACCTACGCGGTTTTATTGCCTGGTGCGCCTGGTTATTCATCCACTTATTGTCGTTAATATCTTATAGAAACAGGATCAATACCTTATACCACTGGACAGTAGCCTATTTTTCTAAAGACCAGAGCCTGCGCATGATCATCAGGCCGGTGGAGATTCCGAAAGATGATGATGACCCCTGTTAGCAGTTGTGCCTCCTAATTCTTTTAATTTGACGCTGAAAAGGTTCTTTTTGATTAAAATATAGATAGTTTTGTTGCCTAATTAAGCATTTTTCTATGATCAGCCACAAAGAACTTTTTCTGCTCAACAACGCCCAGACCTCAACTAGTCCCAATATGCTGGAAGTGGAATATGCAGAGGGCTTGTACCTTTATGACAAACGCGGAAAAAGTTACATGGACCTGGTTTCAGGTTTTGCGGTGAGTAATATTGGACACCGCCACCCAAAAGTGCTGGATGCCATTCGTGCCCAGTTAGACAAATACCTTCATTTGACCGTGTATGGAGAGTTTGTGCAATCTCCCATGGTACTTTTTGCTGAGAAATTGCTCAGTGTGCTTCCCGAACAGCTTGACAATGTTTATTTTGTAAATTCAGGTACAGAGGCCACTGAGGGAGCTCTTAAACTTGCAAAGAGATACTCTGGCAGGTCTGGTATAGTTTCCTGTCACCATTCTTATCATGGAAGTACCCATGGTGCGCTCAGCGTAATGGGCAATGAACACTATAAACAAAAATACCGACCCCTGCTTCCTGATGTGAATTTCATCCGTTTTGGTGTTACCGAAGACCTGGAGTTGATTACCACAGCGACTGCCTGCGTCATCATAGAGACTGTCCAGGGAGAAGCAGGGATCAGGGTGGCTTCACCGGAGTATATGTTGCAGCTAAGGGAAAAGTGTACTGCCACGGGAACATTGCTGATCATGGATGAGATTCAGGCGGCTTTTGGACGCACAGGAAAATTATTTGCATTTGAACACTATGGTATTGTACCCGACATATTATTGCTGGCGAAAGCGCTGGGCGGAGGTATGCCAATAGGTGCCTTTATTGCCAACCGGAAAGTAATGGGGGTACTGAAAGAAAATCCGATATTGGGCCACATTACCACATTTGGCGGTCACCCGGTATCCAGCGTAGCAGGACTGGCAAGCCTCAATGTGATCATTGATGAAGGTCTTGTTGACACTGTAACCGACAAAGCTGAACTTTTCCGTTCCTTACTTATTCACCCCCTGATCAGGGAGGTACGCGGAATAGGATTGATGATGAGCATTCAGCTTGATTCCTTTGAACAGGTAGAACGGGTGAGTAAGCTTTGCGGAGAGGATGGGGTAATTATTGATTGGTTCCTTCATTGTGAAACCGCTTTACGCCTTGCACCACCACTGATCATCAGCAATGATGAAATAAAAAATGCATGTGCTGTAATCATTAAAGCACTTGACACCTTAACTTTAAACTAAACCAGAGATTATCCCGCACCAAATAATATGGACCAGTATACAGAACTCCAATTTTTACAAAGCACCGCAAGCGACCTCGATGTAATTTTCAGCTTTTATGATGACGCCATAGCGTTTCAAAAAACAGTTTTTAACAAACACTGGCAGGGCTTTGATCGCGAAATGATTGAAAGAGAGATTGCAGGAGGCCGTCAATGGAAAATCATAAAAAATGGAAGGATAGCCTGCATTTTTGAGGTTGAGTTCTCAGATCCGCTCATCTGGGGAGTAAAGGATAATGATCCGTCTATTTATCTGCACCGGATTGTATCGCATTCTTCTTTTAGGGGCAGCAACTTTGTAACCCATATTATTGAATGGGCACATGGTTTTGCAAACGCAGAAGCGAAAAAGTTTATCAGAATGGACACCTGGGGCGACAATCCAAATCTAATCGCCTATTACGTTCGGGCAGGATTTAAGCATGTTGGATTTAGAATCCCTGAAAAAAGCCCTTTATTGCCCAATCATTATGAAGGAACAGAGCTCGCCTTATTTGAATTGCCGGTGAATCAGGACGCCAGCTGAAAATAAACCTTGTCTATCAGGTCGCCAATGTTAAATGGCTTTGGAAGAAAATCGTTAGGACCAAAATCCTGATGTTGTGACTCCTCAGCCCCGCGTTGCCCTGAAATTAATATGATAGGGATATGTTTTAATTCGCTGCTTTCCTTTACCGACCTGCAAATTTCCCTTCCATCAACCCCATCTAATAAGATATCCATCAAAATTAAGTCGGGTTTTTCTTTGGTAATGACCTGAATTGCATCAACTCCGCTGGAAAAAGTAACCAAATCCCAGTCTACAAAATCAAGAACAGATTCCATTGCTGTTAATATGTCCTTATCATCGTCGAATATTACGATTTTTTTGTTCATTATATATTCTTTTGGTATTTCAAAAATTTGTTATTAACCAATAACCCGTTAAATACCTGTTTGTTTTGCAGATATGGAAAATTGCTATAGATTTGAACGCATACAACAGAACAGACCCGCTTTTTATGCAGCGGTAACGTTTACATCACATCGCACATGCAGGAAATAAAGTGGATTTTTATACTTGAAATTATATATGTACTGGCAATAATTGCAACCTGCCTGCGGATTATATACGACACCCGATCTACTACTAAAACCCTTGCTTACCTGATGCTTACTGTGTTTCTTCCAATTGTGGGAAGCATTATATATTTCTGTGTTGGTACAAACTACCGCAAGCGGAAACTCTACAGCAAAAAGATTGTGCACGATGAACAGATGCAGTTGCGTATCAACAGCCAGATTTACCTGGAATCAAAAAGAATATGGGACACAGTGCCGGAGGAAATAGAAAAATATCAGAAACTTGCACAACTGCTATTGAATGATGGTACCAGCTTCCTTACTGGAAACAACAAAATAGAAGTACTATTAAACGGCGAAGAAAAGTTCCCGGCTGTGCTTGATGCCCTGCGCAGGGCAAAACACCATATTCATATTGAGTACTATATTTTTGAGGATGATGTGATAGGAAATACCATCAAGGAAATTTTGATGCAAAAAGCCCGTGCGGGCGTACACGTGCGGCTCATTTATGACGATTTTGGCAGCCGTAGCATCAGGAAAAAGGTAATACCAGAATTAAGGGCAGCTGGCGTGGAAGCCTACCCATTCTACAGGATTCTATTTATTGCCCTTGCAAACCGTATCAATTACCGCAACCACCGCAAGATCATTGTAATAGATGGATCTGTGGCCTTTACGGGTGGGATCAATGTTAGTGATAGATACATCAATAACGAAGCAAGTAAAGATAAGCAAGTATTCTGGAGAGATACCCATGTAAAAATCACCGGTAATGGCGCATTTTACCTGCAGTACCTATTTATATGCGATTGGAATTTTTGCGCGGATGAGCCTCTGGTGCCAAAACCTGGTTTCTTTCATGAATTGAAAGACCCCATAGGTGATGCTGTAATGCAAATTGCTGCCAGCGGGCCAGATTCTGATAACCCAACAATTTTATATTCCCTCATACAGGCAATTGGTATGGCCGAGGAAGAAATACTGATTACGACACCGTATTTTATTCCCGGCGAAAGCCTGCTTGATGCGCTGGTTGTTGCGGCAATGAGCGGCGTGAAAGTAGTGCTACTGGTGCCGGACAAATCGGATTCGCGCATGGTAGCGGCTGCCGGGAGATCATATTACCTGGAACTGATGAGAGCAGGGGTAGAGATATACCAGTATGAGAAAGGTTTTATTCATGCCAAAACAATGGTATCTGACCGGCAATTGTCTGTTATAGGAACAGCCAATATGGACAATAGAAGTTTTGAACTGAATTTTGAGGTTAATGCGGTGATTTATGATAATGAAACAGCAGAGAAAATGACATCAGTGTTTTATCAGGACCTGAAATATTCAAGTCGCATTAATGCAGAGGATTGGGAAAAGCGGCCACTTTATGTGCAATTGCCCGAAAAACTAAGCCGCTTATTGTCTCCTCTATTGTAAATTAATATCAGCAGGAATATTTTTTATTTCCTGCTGAATGCTTGTTTTAAATAGAAATAAATCAGCAGGATGATCAGTACGATAAAGACACTGCTAATAATTCCCGCTGCAATACCCAGTACCAGGTTCAATAACGGAAATACAATATACTTCGCGATAAAATAAACCACAATCACCAATACCGCAATTGCAAAAATGCTACTGAGCTTTAAATCGTTCATTTTAAAAAGGATATTTTGACCGTATATACTGTTCAACGTCAGCAGCTGCCGTGCTTCCTGAATCCTTCACTGCGCGCTGTAATAGTTCAGGAGTGATTCCGAATTTCTTTGACCAGAATTCTACATCGTAATACTCCTGCAGGTTAATCCATTTCCTGTCGTTCAATCTCATTTCATCTCTGTCGTAATAACTGTTTCTGAGCATATCGATAAATATTAAATGGTTTTAGTAGTATTCTATTGCACTACATACGTCTAATGTAGCAAGATGGATGCCATTACACATTCCTAATATATTATTATTTTGTTAAAACAAAAAATCAGCAGCTATTTTGGACAAAACTGTCCTTAACATTATATTAATATTAAAAATCGTTCTTTGCAAAACGCAAATTAATTGCAGTTGACGCCGAATTGTGGTAATTTAATGCCTTCCGGAATGCACAGGGGTGGGTAGTCAAGCCCATGAAGTATTAAAATAAAAAATTAAAATGATAGAAAAAACACGATTGATCTTTCTCGCAGTGACCGTACTGATTTCCGGAACCCTATATGGGCAGCAAAAAAACGAACCGGGAGCTGCAACAGAACCTGTAAGATTAATACGCGGCCCGTATCTGCAGGTAGCCAGCAGCACAGGAATACTAATACGATGGCGGACAGATGTATCTGCCAGAAGCAAGGTACGATATGGTACTGCCCCAGGCAAACTGGACAAAGCAGTAGAAGATATTAAGCTGCTGACTGAACACCAGGTAAAACTGAGTGGATTGGCACCTTCTACTAAATATTACTATTCCGTCGGCGGTCTGCGTGATACCTTGCAGGGAGATGCAAACAACATTTTTGTTACCCTGCCGGAAACAGGTAAACCAGGGCATTACCGCATTGCCGCATTAGGTGACTGCGGTGATAACTCTGTGAACCAACGGCATGTGAAGGAGCAGCTGCTCAAGTATCTTGGTCCGGAGGAATTGACAGCCTGGATTTTACTTGGTGACAATGCTTACCAGGATGGAACAGATTCTGAATTCCAGAGCAAATTCTTCAACATCTACAAAAATGACCTGCTGAAAAAGTACCCGATGTACCCGGCGCCGGGAAATCACGATTATCATGATACCGACATGACGGCGAACTTCGCACAGGAGACGCATCAAACTGCCTACTACCAGAATTTTTCTATGCCAACAGAGGGAGAAGCAGGAGGAGTACCTTCGCATACCCAGGCGTTCTATTCTTTTGACATTGGCAATATCCATTTTCTCTCCCTGGATTCGTACGGCAAGGAAGACAAATCCTACCGTTTATATGATACCATAGGCCCGCAGGTACAATGGATCAAAAAAGACCTGGCGGCAAATAAAAACAAAGGCTGGGTGGTTGCCTTCTGGCACCATCCGCCGTACACAATGGGATCGCATAACTCTGATAAAGAAGATGAACTGGTAAAAATCCGGGAGAACTTTATCGGTATTATTGAAAGGGCAGGAGTAGACGTTGTATTGAACGGCCATAGCCATGGATACGAACGCAGCAGATTGATGAAGGGGCACTATGGTATGGAAAAAACCTTTGATGCGGCTAAGCATAATCTGAGTTCTTCATCGGGCAGGAACGATGGTAGCAAAAACTCTGCGCCCTATAAAAAAACAGCGAAAAATGATAAGGGAACGGTGTATGTGCTGAGTGGTTCTGCAGGGAAACTGGGAGGCAAGCAGGCAGGGTATCCGCATAACGCGATGTATTTTTCAGATGCTGACCACGGAGGTTCCTGTGTGCTGGACGTGCAGGGAAACAAGCTTGAGCTGAAGTGGATCTGCGCAGATGGAGAAATCCGCGACCAGTTCACGATGATGAAAGAACCGCCTAAAAATGTTTCAAAATAAAACCAAGCTATTTCTACTTTCAGCGTTAGGAATTATCTGCGCATGTATCTTTTCCAGTCTCAAAACCGGAGGGAACAGCAGTGGCATAACGCACGCCCTGGGTGTATTCAGGGAAGGTTCTGCAGCATTTGCCCAATCTTCCCTGGACCTTGAAAATTCTATTTCCATACTTGACAGCAAGGACAGCAGTACCTTAATAAGGGCCAGGACTGCATTGAAAAACAGCCGGATGAACTATAAAAAGATTGAGTTCTTTATGGACTACTTTTTTGAGAGCTCATCAATGATTTACAACCGGCCGGCCAAGGTAGAAGTTGATGAACCTTACATGGAATATCAGGAACCCGCAGGATTTCAGGTAATGGAGGTAATGTTATTTGACAGTGATCCGCTTACACATAAAAGCGAGCTTATGGAACAGGCAGAGGTACTGTCATCTTCTGCGGCCGATTTGAATTCACTCTTGTATGGCTTTGCCGGCACCGACCAGCAGCTATTGGAAAGCCTGAGGCTTTCGGTGGTTAGAGTGATTGCTTTAGGTATAACGGGTTATGATGCTCCCGAACTAAAAAGCGGTATTGAAGAATCATGGCAATCGCTAAAGTCTGTAAATGATATTCTTATTCCATACCTTAAAGTAAATACCCCCGAGGCACAGGCGCTTTCAGTCACCTTAATAAAAGCCATTGCCTATCTCCATGCCCATACTGATTTCGACAGCTTTAACCGGATGGAATTTTTAACAGGTTTTGCCCTGCCATTGCAAGAGCAGCTCGGAGCGTTTATCCATGCTGAAAAACTGGATTTTCAGGGCAAAAGCATTTTAAATTATCAGGCCCGCAATCTTTTCAGCAGGGATGCAATTTATGAAGAGGCCTTTTACAGCTCATCACCCGCTAACAAAGCTAAGATTACCCTGGGAAAAACCCTGTTCAGCGATCAAAGGCTTTCGGGCAATCTGCGAAGAAGTTGTGCAAGCTGTCATCATCCCGGGAAATACTTTTGCGATGGTTTAAAAACCAGTCAGGCTTTTGATGGCAAATCTTTTGTGCAGCGAAATGCCCCTGGTTTGTTGTATGCAGGATTTCAATATGCGCAGTTCTGGGACGGGCGCGTTAAAACGCTACAGGAACAGGTTAAAAATGTGATCAGTAATCCCCTGGAAATGAACGGCGATCATGCAGTGGTAATTAACGGCTTGAAAAATGACACAGCATATGTGAATCAATTCAACAGGATTTATGGATCAATCCCCGTAAGGAAACCGGCTGGCAATGCAGCGCCTCTGTCGGAACAGGGATTCCTCAATATGGATAACTTAGCAGATGCACTGGCGGCATTTGTCATGCAGCTATCGCCAAGAAACTCTGATTTTGACCAGTACATTTCAGGCGATAAAAAGGCAATGACACACAGCCAGGTGAAAGGTTTTAACCTATTCATGGGAAAAGGGCAGTGTGGAAGCTGCCACTTTGCACCCCTGTTTAATGGCCTTATTCCGCCTTTTTATAAGCGAACTGAATTTGAGGTACTTGGAACACCTGCCAATGATGACTTTGAACACCTGTGTACCGATACTGATCAGGGCAGATATGGATTTTTCCCTATAAGTTATTACCAGGCCGCTTTTAAGACCCCAACAGTTAGGAATGCTGCCAAAACCGCACCATATATGCATAACGGCGCTTTCAAAGACCTTAAAAAAGTAGTGGAATTTTACAACCAGGGAGGAGGGGCCGGCCTTCACCTTAAGGTGCCACTGCAGACTTTGTCGGCTAAACCACTACACTTAACGGACAAAGAAGTAGAACAGATTGTTGCTTTTATGGAATCCCTGACGGATAAAATGGAATAGGCTAGTTTGGAAAGGTCCGAAGGATAAATAAGTCAGTATTACTCATGAAAAAGTTCCAGCTGGTTAGGATCAGTAATTTTTGAAGACGGCAGGAGGTTGCCGAAATTGCTTAAAGAGATGCCTAGTAACCTTACCTTACTGTCGTCAAGTTCGGCTTTTAACAACAGATCTTTAGCTGCCGTTATGATAGACACGTAGTCCCCAACAGGGCTGCTAAAGGAAACACTCCTGGTAATTTGCGTAAAATCACCGAACTTTACTTTCAGGGTAAGCGTTTTTCCTTTAAGCTTGTTTTTTTCCAGGCGCGCCGTTACCTTCTCTGCAATCTGCTCCAGTTCGGTAAACATTTCTTCAACAGATTCAATGTCTTGTTCAAAAGTATCTTCCGCACCGAGGGACTTCGTAATCCTGTCCGCGCGGACAGGACGATCATCTACACCACGCACTATATTATAATAGAAGGCCCCGGCTTTTCCAAACTTGAGTATCATCTCTTTTTCAGAGAGTTGTTTTAGGTCGGCACCATTATGTAATCCCATCTTTTTCATCCGGTCTGCCGTTACCTTTCCAACGCCAAAGAATTTTTCGACCGGAAGCTTTTCCATGAAACGTTCAATTTTGGATGGACCGATAAAGGTGAGTCCATCTGGCTTATTCATATCAGAGGCAATTTTGGCCACAAACTTATTGCTGGACACACCTGCAGAGGCCGAGAGGTTTAGTTCATCCCTGATCGCATCTTTAATTTGTTTTGCAATTTCCAATGCCGATCCGATGTCGAGCTTGTCGGCGGTAACATCCAGGTAGGCTTCATCGAGCGACAGCGGTTCAATCAAATCCGTATAGCGGCTAAAAATTTCCCTGATATGAACCGAGACACTTTTGTAGGCATCAAACCTTGGGCGTACAAAAATAGCCTCCGGACATAGCTGAATTGCCCTGCGGGCAGACATTGCGGAGTGTATCCCAAATTTCCTGGCTTCATAACTAGCGGTAGCCACCACACCGCGGCCATCTGGGGAACCGCCGACTACGATAGGCTTATTCCTGTATTGCGGAAAATCCCGCTGCTCAACAGCTGCATAAAATGCATCCATATCAATATGGATAATTTTACGCTGAATGGTTTTAGGAACAACTTCTTCGATCATGATATTTGCACTACAAATCTCCTTATTATACCTGAATTTTTTATCAATTTCTATACCTATATTTGAACTTTATAGGGATTTTGATACCAAAGTCTAATTTCCTCGTATGCTAATACAGAGCATTCTGTATGCACTGAATAATTTCTAAACTATCTGTTCTCATATGCAGGAAAAACAAATTTTTCAAACCAATAAAAAAAGCAGGTGGATTACCTTTCAATGGGTAACAAGGTTATTGATCTTTACCATCGTTGTCGCTACTGCATGTGTAGCCTATACATTACTATCCAATCACTATCCATCGCTGCCGGTGATTAGTCCAACCAGCACCTTATCCAGGAAACAGATTGAACAGATCAAAAAATCAAACCAATACAAGGACTTTAAAATTTCTAAAAAAGAGCTGATAAAAATCAGGCGTGACCAGCGCATACATCACCTGAAAAACCCAAATAATAAGGCACGCATTAATGCCGGGTTTTATGTTAACTGGGACCCGCAATCACTTACCGACCTCCAGGACCATATCAAACAACTGGATATGGTGGTTACCGAATCTTTTTTTATTAAAAATGGTGCCGATACACTTATAGACCAGGTAGATACGGATGCGATGAAGGTGATTAAAAAACACCATAAGACGGCAATCGCGATGGTGTCCAACTTTAGCACGGATCATTTTGACGGCAATGCCATCCATAAACTGTTGCAGGACCAATCATTGCAGGACAGGTTTATAACTAATCTGATCAAGTCGCTAAAATCATACGGATACCAGGGCGTAAACATCGATTTTGAAGAGATCAAGGAAACCTCCGATGCACCTTTGACGGCCTTTCAAAAGAAACTTTATACACGTTTACATGCAGCAAACCTGATTGTTTCGCAGGATATTTCTCCCGATAACGATGATTACAACCTCTCTGTACTGGAAAAATATAACGATTATATCTTTGTGATGGCTTACGACCAGCATAATACGGACAGTAATGCCGGCGACATCTCCCACCAACAGTGGGTAGAAGAGCAACTGGATATGATTTGTGAAAAAATTTCATCAGACAAAGTAATGCTGGCACTCGCTTGTTATGGGTACGACTGGCCTGAAGGGGATGTAGGAAAGGATATCACTTATCAACAAGCAATTGCCACCGCAAACCGCTTTAAAGGGAAAATAAAATACGACCCGGTTTCGGCAAACCTGAATTTTAAATACACGGATGAATCTGCGGTTGCCCATCAGGTTTACTTCACAGATGCGGCCACAAATTTTAACCTGATCAGAAAAGCTGACGACTGGGGAATTGCCGGCGTAGCCATCTGGCGCATGGGTGCAGAGGATCCACGGTTGTGGACCTTTATATCTAAAGACCTGAGTCTGGATTCGGTGAAAAAAACCGGGGTAGATCTTAAAAAACTGACACATATTGGCCTGAACGACAGAATTGATTATTCAGGGGAAGGCGAAATACTGGATCTGGTGTCTACACCGAAGGCCGGAAAAATAGATATTAAACTGGATACGGCAAACTATGAAATTGCAGATCAGAATTATGTTGTGTTACCAACCAAATACAGCATCCGCCGCTATGGACATGCGGAAAAGAAAATTGTGCTCACTTTCGACGATGGGCCAGACCCGGTTTATACACCACAAATACTTGATATATTACAGCAGGAAAAAGTGCCCGGCAGTTTCTTTGTTGTAGGCATAATGGCCGAACAGAACATGGGACTGATTTTGAAAGAGTATAACCTTGGACATGAGATTGGCAACCATACGTTCTTTCATCCGGACATGTCTAAAGTAGGGCCTGAAAGGGTTAATTTTGAATTGAATGCGACGAGAAAGATCATTGAATCTGTTACCGGTCACAGCACCATTCTATTCAGGCCACCTTACAACGCAGATGCAGAACCCTCTACCTCTGCGGAGATTTTACCGGTAATGCAAAGCCGCGACCAAAACTATATTAACATTGGTGAATCAATTGACCCCCAGGACTGGCAGCCAGGCATTACTGCGGATCAGATATTTAACGCGGTGGTAAAACAGCAGAATCTGGGTAACATTTTATTGCTGCATGATGCAGGAGGTAACCGGCAAGCTACTGTTGAGGCATTACCCCGTATTATCAGATATTTCAAATCAAAAGGGTATGAGTTTGCCACTATAGGACAGCTGATTGGTAAAAAGCGCGATGAATTGATGCCCAAAGTACAGCTAAGCAGCAACGATTTTATCAGCTCGGGCGATAACCTGTTTCTGAGGGCCTTTTCTTATGGGACTTTGGCACTGAATTTTATCTTCATTGTCGCCATTATCCTGGCCATGATAAGAAGTGTTTTCATTGCCATACTGGCCATCAGGCAAAAATCCTTGTCTAAAAAGGAAGCAGGATTACTGTTGAAAAATCCCGACATGAAAGTTAGCGTGATTATTCCCGCGTACAACGAAGAGGTGACTGTTGTACAAACGCTAAAAAGCCTGATGAAAACCAGCTACAAAAACGTAGAATTTATTTTTGTAGATGATGGATCAAAAGACCGAACTTCCGAACTGGTAAAGGACAACTTTGGGAGCCTGCCCAACATTAAAATTTTTACTAAGTTAAACGGAGGGAAGGCATCCGCACTTAACTTTGGTATAGCACACGCAACGGCAGATTTTGTGATTTGTATTGATGCCGATACCCAGCTAAAAACTGATGCCATTACAGAATTGATGCGTTACTTCTACAACGGGGAAACCGCTGCTGTGGCCGGTACGGTTAAGGTGGGAAACAAGACAAACCTTATTACCAACTGGCAGTCGATTGAATATATTACTGCACAGAATATGGACAGGCGTGCCTTTGATATCCTGAACACCATCACAGTAGTGCCAGGAGCCATCGGTGCATTCAGAAAAAAGGTTATACAGCAAGTGGGTGGTTTTACTACAGATACACTGGCTGAAGACTGCGATTTAACGATGCGGATCTTGAGGGCGGGATATGATGTCAGAAACTGTGATACAGCCATTGCATTTACAGAAGCTCCTGAAACGGTAAATATGTTGTTGAAGCAGCGTTTCAGGTGGAGTTTTGGGGTGATGCAAAGTTTTTGGAAAAACAGACATACCCTTCTGAACAAAAAATACGGCTATTTTGGTATGGTAGGCATGCCTAATATTTTGATCTATCAAATCATCCTGCCCTTATTTTCACCACTGGCAGATTTCTTTATGCTGCTGTCAATTATCACCGGGTTATTTTCGCTATCGTCTGTCAACTCGCTTAATATGGAAGGAATAAGTAGCCTGCTGAGTCTCCATAATGGTTTTGGACAAGTATTTTTCTACTATTGTATTTTTATTCTGGTAGATTTGCTGTTTGCAGGAATAGCATTCAGAATGGAGAAAGAATCTTACAAGAAATTGATCTATCTGATTCCCCAGCGCTTTTACTGGAGACAGCTGATGTATCTGGTTTTGTTCAGGTCGCTACGTAAAGCCCTCAAAGGTGAACTGGAGGGTTGGGGTGCACTGAAAAGAACGGGCAATGTGAAAGAACAGCAAATATAAATTATAATAAAGCGATTAATACGAAAGAATACCCATATGACTACAACCAACACAAAAGAAACATTTACAGATTTCAAGGAATTTTATACAAAGGCAGTTGAGCCTTTAAAAACTGCAAACCCAACGTTTATCCGCCTTGATGGCAAGGTGAAAGGCGATACCCGTGTCGTTTTTGCGTATTTTATGTACGAAAGTAAAAAGTGGAAAGTAAACGCAGATACGCATATTGACAGGTTAAAACTTGCATTTGATGAAGCATCAAAAGGTACTGATCCTTTTGTAATCAAAAAATTGAGGGACAATAAAGGTGAATACCTTGCCATCAAAGGTCAGCCTGTTAGAAACAGTAAATTATATATTTACGCCCAGGTATAGAATACGGGCCATTGCCTTCACGTAATGCCCCGGAGATCTATTTGCTTTTGCAATTATGCCCGGGGCTTTTTTTGCATATAATTTTTGTGCATATGTTTTTTTGTGCATATAGTTAAAGGAGGTGTTTCGTTACGATTTCCTTTTTAATTCTAACACGGTTATTTCCGGCCAGATACCTATGCGGCCAGAAAAACCCAAAAAACCGAAGCCCCGGTTAATATTGAGCACGCTGCCATTCTCGGTTTTTATTCCTGCCCAATGTTTATATCTGTATTTAACAGGACTCCATTTGATGCCGAAAGCCTCCAGGCCAAATTGCATACCATGGGTGTGTCCCGAAAGCGTAAGCTGAATATTAGGTTGATAGTTTTTTACCTGCGACTCCCAGTGCGTAGGGTCATGGGAGAGGAGTATGGTAAAATCTGAAGGTAATGTATTTTGCATTGCTTTTTTGAGATCGCCCCTTTCACCAAAACCGATCCCCCAGTTCTCTACTCCTGCAAGAACGATATGCTGGTCGCCCTTTTTAATCTGCACGTTCCGGTCAAGCAATAAGTCGAATCCCAGTTCTTTATGGTATGTTTTCAACAGTTGGAGATTATTACGCTTATCAGTTTCACTTGGCCATTTGATATAATCCCCATAATCGTGGTTTCCCAATATGGAGTACTGTCCGTACGGGGCTTTTATTTGTGAGAAATAACTAATCCAGGGTTTAATTTCCTCCGCTTTGTTATTTACCAGGTCGCCCGTAAATACAAAGAGGTCGCCCTGCTGTTTATTGATTAAATTAATACCCCTTTGTATCGCTTTTGGGTTATTGAAACTTCCGGCGTGCACATCAGAGATCTGCACGACTTTGAAGCCGTCGAAATTTTGAGGGAGACTGTCAAAATATAAGGTGTGTTTTATCACCTTATAATTGTACTTACCGAAAATCATTCCGTAAATAAATAGAAATATGGTAAACAGCATGAGCATAAAACAAGCCTCGACCCAGTAAATATTGCGTGGCATGCCGGCTATCAGACTATAGGCATCGCCGGGAATTAACATTATTGCCATCACCAGTTCTGAGGTAATGAGCGTGATTACGATATGGCTGATAATTTTAAAGGACAAGTCTGTGCCGCGATCCTGAAACCTGGAAAAGGCAAAGAATACTGCAGCGGTCAGCAGCATGATAATTGTCCAGAAAACGGGTGCAACAAAACTATTTGAGCTTAAGGTCAGTATGCCTGAAAGTACGTACCAGTTGAGCAGGAAAACAATAAATAATATGACAGAGAACGGAACAAGTCTTTTCATGTGCGAATATAAACAGATTCTATAGCTGCCTTTGTAATTTTTGTACTAAAATTTGAACTTGTGAGTGATGTCTTCAGGTTGTATTATTACGAAATTGATGAGGCTGAACTCTTTTTTAATATCCTTACGAATCCGTTCAATGGCTTCATTAATCTCGTGCGTATCCAGTTCCTCCTTAAATGCAACGATAAGCATCAGCACCACATCCTCAGGTGCCTGGTAGGTTGAAATCATCCTGAGTACTTTCGATACCGAAGGATCCTTCTCAGTAATGACTGTAATCTTCTGACGGGAGTCGTCGGAAATGCCCTCGCCCAACAAAAGGCTGCGACTTTCCCTTGCCAGAATCAACGACACTCCAACAAGCAGTAAACCTACAAGCAATGATGCAAGCCCGTCAAGCTCTGGCATATCATAACGATGACTGAAGTACATACAAATCATTACGATGAATAGACCAATTACAGCTGCGCCGTCTTCAAACAACACCAGGAAATTAGAAGGGTCTTTACTTTTGACGATAGCAGTCCACCAGCTGTCGGTGCCGCGCACTTTATTAAATTCCCTTGCCGCTATAATCAGGGAGGTTCCTTCAAACACAACAGAGAGTGCCAATACCACATAATTCCATGTTGGGTCACCCAGGTTTTCAGGCTCTAGTATATGTATGATTCCCTGATAAATAGAAATCCCACCACCCAAACCAAATATTAGAATGGATACGATAAAGGAGTAGAAGTAAAGCTCCCTGCCATAACCAAATGGTCTGGATGCATCAGCTGGTTTCTTGCTACGTTTAAGGCCGAATAATAAGAGTACCTGATTTATTGTGTCTACCAGCGAATGGATTCCCTCGGAAATCATCGCCGCACTATTACTGAATAACCCTGCGGCAAATTTTGTGACGGCAATAAGTAAGTTTGCCGCAAGTGCGCTGTAAATGGAATTTTTTGAAGAGGCCATAATTGATTTCTATAGCCAAACAAACAGTATACCATAAAAAGGTAAATGCAGACGAAACTTAAAAGTATGACCTTAGCGTTCTAATAGAAGCCCTTATTCTGGTTTTTATAGTCCCTAAAGGAATGTTCAGGATTTCTCCCACTTCAACCTGAGTATATCCCTCAAAGTATACCATATTTATAATTGTGGTTTGTTCAGGGCTAAGTGAATTGAGCAACTGCTTGATGCCAATGAATTCCGGATGGAACCAAATCTGATAACGCGCATTTATTTCAACCGTACGGCAGCTAAGATCTTCATTTTTCAAGGTTTTGCTTTCGCAGCGGCTCCGTAAATGGTCAATGGCCTTATTGGTAACCAACCTGGCCATCCAGGTAAACAAGCGCCCTTTTTCCGGGTCATATTTTTCTATAGATGTCCATATTTTTAAAAAGCTTTCCTGAAGAATGTCTTCGGCAAGATCCTGCTGTTTTACTGTTCTTGAAATCACTCCAAGCAGGGCAACGGAATAGGAGGCGTAAAGTTCTTCCAGAGCTTTTGCATCGCGTGCAATTAACAAAGTAACCAGTTCGTTTTCGCTCTGCGTTTTATGGTGATAACCTCGCATCGGTTCTTCCATATGGGTAGGGGCTGCTAACATACAAAGATCTATTTGGTATGTCAACGTACCGTCAAAATTCACGCCTAACAGGTTAATTATTCCCCTTTGCTCTGCTTATTTATAGTTTCAATATAGGACTACAGGAAAGATCCATTATTTATTAATAATAAATTAACAGCCATATCATTCCGGATGTGAAATTAGCAACCGTGTCCTTTTTTGAAACCTGAAAAATAATAGTACTGATGCTGTCAGCAATCCGAAGGTTAGGCCATACCAAATTCCGTTAACCCCCATATGCAATTGGATACCGAGAAAGTATCCCAGTGGAATACCTATAATCCAGTAGGCAAAAAATGTAATAAAGGTGGGATAATTGACATCACCCAAACCGCGTAAAATTCCAAGTCCAACAACCTGTGTACCATCAAATAACTGAAAGAAGCCCGCAATAATAAGCAACTGTGATGCAATGGCGATGACAGTGTGATCTTCCGTATATATATAGGGCAGAATGCCATTGGCCAGTACAAACAGGGTAGCGGTAAGGACCATAAATACCAGAATTACATGGTAACTGGCCACTGCAGACTTACGAAGATCGTCAAAATTATTTTTACCAAGGTTATTTCCCGTTTTAATGGTAGCAGCCGATGCGATTCCACTAGATAACATATAAGTTACTGCAGCAAGGTTAATGGCAATCTGATGTGCAGCCTGTTCAATTGCACCAATTGTCCCAATCAGAATTGCAGCACCGCTGAAGGCACTGATTTCAAAAGAATACTGCAGTGCAACAGGAGCGCCTATCTTGAAAATTTTAAGGCTGGTAACCCGGTCAAACCGCGTAAGACTGAAATTTTTAAGATAAGACTTGAAGTTCTCTGAACGGAAAACATAAAAAGACATGACCACGCACATCAGCACCCTGTCAATCAGGGTACTCAAGCCCACACCTTTTACACCCATTGGGCTGATGCCGAACATTCCTTTTACAAAAACAATACCCACCAGAATATTAATCAGGTTACCCCATACCGAGATGTACATGGCCTGCTTTGTAAAACCAAGCCCTTCTGCAAACTGTTTAAAGGTTTGGAAGATCATCAGTGGAATAATTGATAGTCCGAGGTAATGCAAATAGGGTTTGGCATAGGTAACAACCTCTGGCGACTGGCCCATGCGATCGATTACGGCTAATGTCCCGTAGTTGACAAAAAGATACAGAATGGTTCCAGTGAATATATTGATGAGCAAACTGTTGGATAAGAGTTTCCCGCATTCATCCTGATTTTTGCGTCCGTTTTCCTGTGCAATAAGCGGAGTGAGGCCGTAAGCGATACCAATTCCCACTACGAGTATCAGCATAAAGATGCTGTTTACCAGTGAAACTGCAGCCAACTGGATAGTTCCGGCAAAGTGGCCAACAATCACACTGTCTGCCAGGTGCACGAGGGTATGGCCGAGCTGAGAAACTACAATAGGAAGAGCAAGTCTAAGATTGTCAGTATAATAGGGTTTGTATTTAGTATATAGTGGATAAAGCATATTGTAGTCTGACCCACAAAGGTAATTCTATTTTGTGTGAGTCATGGTAAAATATTCCTCTTTCTCGGATGTATGGGGCTGGATCAGATCTGCCAGAATAAAACTCACCAGGATCTTCTGGGCCTGTTTGTGTGAAGACCGGGTGAGCTTACTAAACTCTTTTAAGGTAATGCGGCCTTCGTCGCCCAGGTATTGTAATAATTTTTTCTCCTGTTCGGTATAACTGATTAGCTGTCCGGTTTGCAGGTGTTCCTTTTTGAGCACGTCTACAATGATCTTGCTTGCGAGTATGCTTTTATCTTTTACACGGAAATACACCCACCACTTTTTATTTTCGTCCAGTGCATAGTGAGGCTTCGTATCACTTTGTGCAATCTTTGCCACCAATACAAGTTTGTTATCTACATATACTTCTTCAAATTCAGGTTCAATGGCCGGCTTGCAATACTGGTGCGCGGATTTAATGATCATGTATTTTTCCTCGTCCTCAGATTTTACGCCTTTAATACTACCATCGTCCGCTACACCTATAAGCAGCTGTCCACCCCTGTTGTTGGCGAAAGCGACCAGACTTTTCGCAATCTTTTCGTTATTGGTTATCGTTTTTTTAAAATCCAGTGTGGTACCTTCACCTTGTAAAATTAGTTTCCTGATGTTCATTTTTCTGGGTTTATACGGCCATTTGATTTCAATACGCTACAGGGCCTTGCTCGCCCCGGTGCAGGTTCCTTATATACACTTCGTTCATGACTGTCGCACAGATTTCACCGTCCTTAGTCTTAATTTCCATAGGGTAGGCCCTGATAAATTTCCCAGTATTATTTAACGCATCTATTGCGTCTTTCAACATGTCGTCTGTAATGACGACAGTAAAAAAGAGGGCCGAACGGCCGGGTTTCAGGTATTGGATGCTTGCACTTTTCAGCCAAACCCGCACTTTAAAACCCTTCCGCTGCAATAGCTGATCAAATAAAATTGCATAAAAAGGATCTGTGGCGGCAAATATTGTCCCGCCAAAAATTGATCCGTTATAATTTTTATTGAAGAGACTTTTGCTGATCTTAACATCGACACCCCGAAAACCTTTATGGAAATTCTTTACCTGAATACGCTGAAAGAAGAGCGGTGGATACAGGGAGAGTCCCCATTTCAGTGTTTTTTCTGATACGATCATGATGTTTAAATATCAGAAAGATATTTGAATATTTTTCATTACCCGGTGAAGGAATTGCAAGACATTGGTACAACAAACATCTGCTATGGAAATTAATACGTTATTACCATCATATTTAACTAAATAAATAGGGCCCTAACCAATAAAGGTTTTACTCTTATTAAAAAACTATGAAAAAGCAATTTCTTACACTAACAATGGCTGTTGCGTTCCTTGCCTTCGCATCTTCATGTAACTCAAATAAAACTGAGTCGTCTACAGATTCTGTGACCACAACTACCGATACAACCATCACCTCAACATCAGTGGATACCACTGCCATGCATACACAAGAAGGCGTAATGGTTGGCGGTGCATTAATGGTGCCTACAAAAAATATTGTAGAAAACGCAGTTGAATCAAAGGACCATACTACATTGGTTGCAGCAGTTAAGGCTGCCGGCCTCGCAGAAACATTAAGCGGCACGGGACCTTTTACTGTATTTGCACCAACAAATGAAGCATTCAATAAATTGCCCGCTGGTACTGTTGAGACCTTGTTAAAACCAGCAATGAAAAAAGACCTGACTAATGTATTGACTTACCATGTTGTATCAGGTTCTTATAAAGCTGCTGATTTGAAAAATGGTTTAGAACTGACAACAGTTGAGGGACAAAAAATTAAATTTACAGAGAAAGATGGTCAATGGTATGTGAATGATGCCAGAATCACTATAACAGATGCAGTATCAAGCAATGGTGTTACCCATGTAATTGATGCAGTCCTGATGCCTAAAAAATAGTTTTAGATTAATTAGTTGATTTTTTTTTAAAGGCCCTGTTATGCAAATAAGCAGGGCCTTTTTATCGTTTGTAACAAAAACAAAACATTTATCGGTTAACACTGTTGAGTAATTAGAACTAATAAATCACAATGTTATGAAAAAAACGATTTTAAGTCTTGCTTTCGCAGGTTCATTGATATTAGCCGCCTCAGCATGCAACTCAACAAAGAACGTTTCGGGCTCTTCAGACAGTACGAGCACAACGGTTGACTCAACAGTAACTACAACCCCTGTAGATACAGCAGTTAAAGACACTGCTAAAACTACACCACCAGATACAACAAAAACCCCATAATGGGAACAAGATAAGAAAGACTGTCACGTGACAGCCTTTCTTGTTTAAGTGTAAAATTGAAGCACTATTATTGCAAAGCCGGCCCCGCTAAATTTTATAAAACCTAAATTAGCCGATATATTTGCAGCAATGATGTTTAGAGATAGAGTAGTAGAAGCGTACCAGAAAATACAGGATGATATTTGCCAGGGCCTGGCACTTGCGGACGGCAAAGGCAGATTTGAAGAGGAAATTTGGACCAGGGAAGGTGGCGGTGGAGGCCGTACCAGAATATTTCAAAATGGCAACGTCATCGAAAAAGGAGGGGTGAACTTTTCAGCTGTTCATGGTAAACTTCCCGAATCTATCAAAAATGCATTTAAGGTAGAGACAGATGATTTTTTTGCTACAGGTGTTTCCATCGTGATCCACCCGTCAAATCCTTTTGTACCTATCATCCATATGAACATCCGTTATTTTGAAATGGATGAACAAACCAGATGGTTTGGTGGCGGGATTGATTTGACACCCCATTATATTATAGATACTGACGCACGCTTTTTTCATCATCTCCTCAAGCAGTCTTGTGATGAATTTGATGCCTCATTTTATCCCAAATTCAAAAAGCAGGCCGACGATTATTTTTTTATCAAACACAGAAATGAAACACGTGGTGTGGGGGGGATCTTTTATGACAGGCTTAAACCCGAAAACACCGGATTGGACTGGGAACAGATATTTAATTTCTCGCTGGCGATTGGGAATACCTTTATACCCGCCTATACCGAGCTGATTGACCGGAACCGTGATACGGACTTTACAGAAGAAGAAAAGGAATGGCAGTATCTGCGGAGAAGCCGTTATGTAGAATTTAATTTAGTTTACGATGCCGGTACAAAATTTGGCCTTGAAACAAATGGCAGGATAGAATCTATCCTAATGAGCTTACCACCAACCGTTAAGTGGGAGTATAATCATAAACCCACAGAAAACAGCCCAGAA
>Ga0247815_10000452_pt1 | contig 32226 bp, 14 predicted proteins | sample UWRJL194509B1_FD_181014 | JGI IMG/M metagenome (GOLD analysis project Ga0247815, IMG submission 181014) | Plant litter microbial communities from Arlington Agricultural Research Station in Wisconsin, United States - UWRJ-L194-509B-1 | ecosystem: Environmental > Terrestrial > Plant litter >...
AAATAATCTAACAGCGTTAAACAAATGTATAAACACTTTTTTAAAACTGTATCAGCACATTGTCAAATATCGAACCACAATTATTGCACTTCAAGGCCGTCTATGCTGGCGCCACTTGAATTGATTGATCTGATGAGTACGCGATAGCTTCCCGCGTTAATCATCGTGCCGGTATCAGTGGCTGCGTAATTCCATTTCCCTTCCTTAGTAGGTGATAGAGTGATTAAAGCTGGTTTTTTCATAACTGTACCATCCATGGCTAAAACCTCAAGGCTAACTTTCATATCCTCATCTGAGGGATTGTGGTATTTTAATGTCAGTGAATAGGTGTCCGCAACGCCAACACTGATTTGAAAGTTGATCAGGCTCCCTTCGTTTTGTACAAACTTTAACCTTTCTTTCCCAGCCAGCGGAGCTTTCACTACTCCCTTAGCGGTAGGAAAACTGTTTAATGCTGTATAATTCACTGCCGATTTTAGGTCATACGCGGGGGCAAGACTACTCACTGGTACAACGATAAGCGTATAAGACTTTTCTGGATCTGCCATTAGGGCTACCTCGCTATTTTTTGAAAATCTTTTTTTGTATACTTTCAATTGCTTCCCTTTTTCATCACGCAAAACAGTCTTACTATCCTCAAAGCCTTCCAGAATATTATTATTTAATGAATCAGCAGCGATATAAATGTCAGCTGCTTTATCTAACCTAAATGAAAGCTCTTCCCGGGGTTTCACTACTATCCAGTCGGCCCCAAAAAGCTCGGGAGGTAACGTTGTAAAATCGCCGCCCGTATCCATCCAGGTATCCATGGATGCCGCCTGGCTATTAATCTTAACCATTATTGCCGCAGATGGAGAAGGTGCTGCAGGTTTAATGGCAGGTTGGTTGCTGGCTATCGCGATAGCCGAAATCAGGGCTTGTCCGGATTTAATGTTCGGGAAAGAAATTACCAGGTGACCCCCTGTAACTTTAGCTTTAAAGGTCTTTTTCAGTGCAGCATCATGGCCAGCCGCCTGCCAGATATCCAGGTCCTTTAGTACAACTTTATTATTGATGGCTACATCAAATAAACGCCATCCTGTACAATCCATTCCACCCCCTGTGCCCAGCCATGGTTCAATGAAATATAATTCTATCAGATATTCACCGTCAGGAACAGGAAATTCATATTTCAAACGCTCCCGTCCATAACGGAAAGTCTGAAATAGCTTCCAGTCGCCGGTACCCCTGATGGGATCAAATGTACGTCGCTGACTGGCAAAAAAGGAAGGTGTACCAGGAAAGTCAGCTGCCCAGGAAGTTGAGCCCCAGTGATCCTGATCTGTTTGCTGACGATCGGCCATCCACAGGTTTCCGTTTGTATCCCTATAATCAGGTCCCCCGGCATTCACCCTGTATAAATAGTTGTATCCATTTTGAGCAGAGAGTGTCCCGCTATTCTGATACAATTGTTTAAGATGTGGTGCAGCAGGCAAATGGCTCAATATGATTGTATCCTTTGCAACCGCTTTCCCGTGCACATAACCTATTGCATATAATATATTATAGGCCACATTCACCTTATCCCATTGAAAATGCGTACCTCTTCCCTTATTTTTTTTTCTACCCAGAGATACTGCATCCAGGTCGTTATACAACTCTACTTCATCACAATTGGAATATACGCTGATGCTATCCTTTGTTCCAGGTTCCAGCCATCTGTCAGGCCAGGTATGCGACACGATGTACACCATCGGCGAAGTAATTTTAGGTGCATAATTTGCGCGGTATAGGTAATATACATCCAAAGGTTCTTCCCAGGGCGTGAGCAATCCCTTATAGTTTACAGGCCCAACCCTATCCAGCTCTCTCAGTCCCTCGCCGCCTTGCACACGTCCCGGATTATCATGCGAGTTGAACAGCCAGAAAAAATGACCAGCAGTTTTATCTTTTGCTGCCTCTGCTAAACCTATTTTGGTTTCCATCAGCTGCGAGATACGTTCCTCGCTGTAGGGCCCATTTTGCACAAACGGTCCTTCGGTATGCAGGTCAAGCGTGCGCCAGGCCCCATACTCGCCTATCAACACCTGCCGTTCCATATCTTTTGCATAATCATTTGGATCTCCGCCATAGGTACCTGTCCAATTTTGGGGAACGTCCCAGTCGGTACCTTTACCCCCGTTACATGTTGTAACTTTCCGCTGGCCAGAGGCTGTAGGATCCATCTCACGGATAATGGTGGTACACTCCCTTGCAAAATCTTCGGGCAGGGTACTCTCGTTTTCCAATCCCCATAAAACCACAGACGGACTGTTTCTGCGTTCTTTAACCCATTCCCGCAACAGGGTTTTAAAATTATTTCTGAAAGCAGGTGTATCATACCAGACGTGGGCCGCCATTTGTGTCCAGCACAATATTCCAAGTTCGTCCCAATAATTTAAATAACGCAGGTTATGCGGTTGATGTGCATCCCTGAAGGCATTGAAACCTGCTGCTTTGATTTGCATAACGCGGGAACGGACCTGTTCAGCTGTAAAGGCGTGGCTGCTACCGATCAAATGTTCATATTCAGCTATTCCGTTTATGAAAAACGGTTCCCCGTTAATCAGGAATTGTTTATTATTTTTCGCCGCGCCAACAGGCCAGCTGATTGTCCGTATACCATAAGGGCTGATCAACTCATCTACAGTTTTGTTTGCAACCAGTATTTTAGATTTGAGAAGATAAAGGTATGGGGTGGCGGGCGACCAAAGTGAAGGCTTCTGGACATTAATTTCCTGTGATACAATAGTGTTTTCACCAGCTTTTAACTTTACGTTACGTTTTACGGAACCTGCAACAGTGCCATTTTTGCCAAGCAGCTGACTGAAAATGCTGAATTCCTTTTCCTGACCACTATAATTTTTCAGCTCGGTATTTATTTTTACCGATGCCGATGCGGCTGATACCGCAGTGTCATTCCATATATGGACGCCAAAGGGTTCAATGCGCAGATCGCTGGTGACCACTAATTGTACCGGCCTGAAAATCCCCATTGGCTGCGAACCTTCAGAAAATCCACGTTCTGCAGAGCTGCCGCCGTCAACCCAAGGCAGATCACGAATCCCTTCCGGATGGTCCGCACGCACACTGATTATGTTAGTTTTATTGTTTAATAACACCACATTTGTAATATCTAAGCTGAAGGTTGTTCTTCCGCCGGCATGTTTACCAACCAGTTTTCCGTTCAAATAAACGGTTGCGTAAGACCCTACGCCTTCAAAATTCAGGAAAAACCTTTTCCCTGCCCTCCTCAAATCTGTCCTGAAAGATTTACGATACCATGCGTATCCATGTCGGTTCCCGGCCAGCTGTCTGCGGTACCCCTCATACTGATCCCAGGTATGCGGAACATTTACGGTTTTCCATTTGCTGTCGTTGTAATCCGGACGTTCAAAACCTTCAAATGCATGGATATCTTTATCCCTGGCAACACTTTTCCATTGCTTGTCCATAGGAATTATCATGCGCGTAAGACCTTGTGCCGCAATACATGCAGGCAAAAACAAAAAAAACCAAATGACATTAATGCCTCTCATCTTTTCAAATTACCATCTAATATATAACGTTGGCCGGCTATAGTAGCCATGCTGATTTCTTTTCCATTGTAACGCAACTCACAGTTATTACCGCTTTCAGATAGTATCTCTACACGCTGTAACAAATGATTATTCCATTTAAGGTTTAGCACAAATCCTCCCCTTGCGCGGATACCTGTTATTTCGCCCTCAGCAAAATCAGAAGGTAGCGCAGGCAAGAGCTCAATTCCTTTCGTGTGACTTTGAATCAGCATTTCTGCGATTCCGGCAGCACCACCAAAGTTACCATCGATCTGAAAAGGTGGATGTGCATCAAAAAGATTCAGATAAGCCCCTCCCCCTGTTTCTACAGGACTAATGAGCATTTTTATCATTTTCATCGCGTGGTCCCCTTCTTTGAAACGTGCCCAGAAGTTGATTTTCCAGGCAAGGCTCCAGCCTGTACCTTCGTCACCTCTGTAGATCAATGATTTGCGGGCAGCCTTCATAAGCTCAGGGCTGTCCTCCCAGGTGATGTCATTTCCGGGATGTACCCCCCATAAATGGGATACATGCCTGTGTTTATTCTCAGGATCATCCTTATCCTCCATCCATTCCTGCAATTGGCCGTATTTACCGATCTGACTGGGTGCAATCTGTTTGTATTTTTCCTTCAACAACCTGCTGAAAGAAGTATCAACCCCAAGTACCGCCGCAGCTGCGATGCAATTTCTGAACAGCGTACGTATAATTTCATGATCCATCGATGGCCCTGCTACAAGTCCCCCATTTTCAGGAGAGTTTGACGGTGTGCTGATCAGCCAGCCTGTTTTAGGATCCTTTACCAGAAAGTCCAGGAAAAACTGGCCGGCCGACTTCATCTGCGGGTAAGCCCGTTTGGCAAGAAAGTCCTTGTCCTGCGTAAATAAATAATGTTCCCAAAGGTCCATTGTTAACCATGCAGCACCCGTAACCCAAATCCCGTGTGTAGCTGAATTGATCGGTGCGGTACCCCTCCAGATGTCAGTGTTGTGATGGACAACCCAGCCCTTCGCATTATAATGCACCTTTGCAGTCTTGCTGCCTCTCTCGGCCAATTCATCTATCATGCGGAACATTGGTTCATGCATTGGCGACAAATTCAGTACTTCCGAGGGCCAGTAATTCATTTCGGCATTTATATTTGTGGTGTATTTACCTCCCCATGGCGGCGAAAGCAGGTCGTTCCATATGCCCTGTAGATTTGCCGGCTGTGTTCCCGGCCTCGAACATGAAATCAGCAGATACCTGCCATACTGGAGAAAAAGAGCTGCAAAAGCGGGATCGGCATCATTCTTAAATCTCGACAATCGAATGTCGGTAGGCAACAGCTGGTTGGCATTTTTCCCCAGATCAATCGAAAAAGTATCATAATATTCCCGGTATTCTTTAATATGGTCTTCCCTCACCCGTGCAAAAGATTTTGATTTCAGCTTTGTCATCGCTTTTTTGCAGATCAGTTCCGGATTTCCCGAAACGTCCTTATAATTGATGAAATTGGTAGCGGCAGCCAAATAGAGCGTTACTTCATCCGCATCCTTAATGACAAGACGTCCCTTGCTGACGGAAATTTTTCCCTTTCTAGATACCGCCTTTAAAAAGCAATCTCCTCTCAATGCCCCATCCCTAACATGAACTGTCATTCCTAAAGTACTTCCGTCAATTGTCCTGGTCAAAGTTTTTTTATGCGGGCTGCCGAGTATAGCTGAAAAACTGATCGTACCTGGCCGGTCCGCCTTAACGTGTACCACAATTACCTGGTCGGGTTCGCTTATAAGATATTCTCTGGTGTAATGAACACCCCTAGAGGTATAAGATGTTTTCGAAATGGCATTACTTATGTTCAGTTCCCTGCGGTAGTCAGTTACTTCGGAATGCGCGAAATTGAGCAGGAGATTTCCAAATGGCTGGTAGTCCGCCTGAAAATGCGGAACTGCAGGAGGTTCGTCATCCTGAATGTTATACTTCCATTTCTTATCGAAGTGGATAACTGGTCCGGTTTTTCCCTCAGGCGGGTGGATTGATATTAAACGGCTCGTGTCTTTATAACCTGCGATACCACCCTTATCAAAAAAGTTGAGTACCTGTATGGATAGTACATTTTTCCCAGCCTTTAACAACGTCGCGGGAATGATATATTTCCTGCTGGAAGTACCCTCTGTTGACCCGATCAGTTCCCCGTTAACGTAGGTGAAATCCTGGTCCCTTATACGGTTTAAATCGAGCACCAGAGCCTGGCCCGTAGCGGCGGCAGGAACATCAAAAGTTGTGCGGAACCAAACGGCCCCATCCACCCCCTCTAAGCCCACAGTCTCCCATCCTTCATAAGAAGGAACCGAGATTGTTTTCCAGTTGTGGTCATCATAGTTCGACATAGCAGGGTTGCCAGCTAAACCCTTAAGTGACCGCATTGCAGTTACCCATGCCTTTTTATCTCCCGCAGGACTTTGCAGACCCAAAAATTTTTCATCTCCAAGTTTTTCTGCTTCGGCCTGTTTATTTTCCGCAAGCAAACGCCGGATTTCTGGCAGGTAAGCTGCAGCCCCCGGATGGTCATAATCCCGTGGTTTTCCGGTCCACAACGTTTCTTCATTAAACTGGATCCTGTCCTGCGATATTCCTCCGAAAACCATCGCGCCTAAACGTCCATTACCTAAGGGCAGCGCGTCGGTCCATTTTGCAGCAGGTTGTTTGTACCATAACTTGTCGTCTTTCTGCCCAAAAGCAGCAGGTACCAGAACCCCATTAAAAAAGTATATTAAAACTACAACTAAAAAGGCCCTGTAATTCATCAGTTGATATTGTTTACCGTCCCATCTATACTCAATTCCTTTACATGATCGGCCTGAATTATTTCGCCGGTTTTTACCAAAATCACAACTTCGCGGAAGGAAATTTTACTTGCATTTTTTATCACAAACCCGGTAGCTGCATCAATGTTAATATTATTAAAAGAGATGTTTTCAACAGGCATCTCCTCCAGACCGTTGATATATCCTGCCTTGTTGGTTTGGGCCGTTATATTACTGAAATGAATATTTCGAAATCTGGGCGTGCGCTCCGAAACCGGCTCTTCCTTAGTTTTTGCGTATTGCATATCAAGTACTATGGCCTGATCACGTATGTTTTTCATAATGATATTATTTACCCTGATATCTTCAACAATGCCGCCCCGTCCACGGGCTGTCTTGATCCTTATCCCCCGATCTGTACCGTCAAAGATGCAGTTCGAAATTGCAATCTTTTTAACGCCGCCAGACATTTCACTGCCAATAACCACCCCGCCATGACCAGAGAGCATGGTACAATTGGTAATGGTATAATTTTCAGCAGGTGCGGCCATCTTTCTGCCGGCCCTGTCCTTTCCTGATTTTATCGTTATACAATCATCACCTACACTGATATGGCAATCAGAAATGTGCACATATTTGCATGACTCAGGATTGATCCCATCCGTATTTGGAGAAGGAGGGTTATTAATAGTTACCCCCCGGATGGTTACATTTTCGCAGAATTCAGGGTTGACTGTCCAAAAGGGCGAATTACGGATAGTAATACCTTCGATCAACAGGTTTTTGCAATTCATAAACTGTATGAATGGCGGTCGGAGGAAACCGAGTTCTATCCAGCCGGGAAGATCAGGTGCAATTACATTCTGGTTCAATCTTTTGAACTCATCCTGCCATTTGGATCCTTTTAATTTTTTAACCTCCACCTCTGAGTAAGCCCACCATTTCTTACCATGGCCGTCAATTGTCCCCCGCCCGGTGATGGCTATATTATTCAGGTTTTCCCCGTAAAATAATGGGGAAAAATTCATCACGTCAGTTCCTTCCCAGCGACTACGCACCATCGGCAGGTAGTCATCAAAATTATCACTAAAATGAATTTCTGCTCCCGCATCAAGCAGGATGGTAATATTACTTTTTAAATGTACAGGTCCGGTGAGGTATTTTCCCGCAGGAAAGAAAACCGTTCCGCCCCCAGCGTTGGCTGCCGCATCAATTGCCTTAGCAATGGCCGCGGTAGCCAGTTTGCTGCTGTCATTTTTTGCTCCGTATTTTTTTACGTTGTAATAATCCTGCGCCTGTACCGAAGCAACGGAAATACATAATAGCAGGAACAGCATAATTTTAAAGGGTCTCATTCGCATCATCAGGTGATTTCAATTGCTTAAAGCGTGTTTATTATATAATTTTATTATTCAGGATATCGCGGTTTACCCAGGATCAGTTCAGTTGTGCGCTGAGGTGTTTTAGCTTTCTGGATTGCGCAATCTGAACACCATTTGCATAAATGAGCAGGCCTTTTCCTTTACCATACTTTTTACCGTCTCTATCCCATAAGATAGTAAGATGCTGCCCGTGATATAATACATTGTCAAGGCAAAACCATTCCCAGGTATTTTCAGGAACCAGAGGAAACACTTCTACAATATTGTCCTCCCTGGGTTTAAGTCCGACCAGATCACTGATCACCAGGTCGGTAAAACCTGAGTGATTGTAAAACCGGCTTCTCGGGTTATCCCCTTTCAACCACTCCCCTGTTTTTTCATCCTGATATTCACCAATATACGTTTTACCGTTCATTACGTGCGACATCGCATATTTTTGGAATTCACTGAAAAAGATTCCGGCAGACATTCCTCCATGTGATTTATAACTGGTAAGAAGGTTAGATAGTCCTTTCAAAGTTTGTGTTGTAGCGAAAGGCCATACCGGCCCATCCCATTCGCAACCATGTCCCGATCCATGCGTTCGGAACAAGGGATGGCGTCTCTCTGCAGTAGTCAATCCCCATGGCGCAGAAAATCCCCCAGTATCAGTCAGCTGTTTCCAGGCGTTGGAATATTCGGAACGGTCTGGTGGCAGTTTAAAATACCAGGGAATCAACCCTATAGCTTCACGCGCATCGGCAAAGCCTCCTTTTTCGTTTTTAACTTTAAAAAACACGGCCTTAGCATCCCATAACTGGTCAACAACAAGTTTTTTTAGTATGCCGGCCTTCATTGCATATTTTTGCTGTAAACTGTCAGATCCCGTAATTGCGGCAATTTTTGCGAGGGCAACCGCGTTCCCGTACATGTAACTGTTAATAGTTGGCCGCACGTTCTTTTCTTTGCGCGACCCGCTAATGGATTCTTCCATCGCATCCTTCACATCATATTGCCAGAAAAGCTGGTCCGGCAACTGCCTTTCCTTCTCCCAAAGCTGATAATCAAGGTTTAAAGCAGGAAGACTTTTCTCCAGGAAAGGTCTGTCTGTATTGACCAGATATAAATTATAAACCGCATCGTCAACCCAGCTGCTGAAATTATGGAAATGTGGTTTTTTATCCGCTTTGTCTTCATCCAGCCAAAAGGTGACGTATTTTTCTGCGAACTCCTTATTATGCAGCCACCTTGATTCATACACCTGGTGGCCCAGGGCACTGCTGATGGCATTGTATTTACCGCCGTGTTTCATCGGAGTAATAAATTCTGTAAATACATAGCCGTTTGGTGTCTCTTTTAACTGCTTGCGCAATGTCCACCAGCGGTAGTAGTAAATCTTCTGGATGGCACTGTCGGGGCATTCAAAGAGAGGAACCTGTGCAGAAAGCCATGAGTAAGTATCAGCATTGCTCACATAATTTTTTACATCCTCAGCATCCAGCGAATTAAAATATGCTATGTCCTGCTTCATAATTGCAGGATCCAGTATAAACCTTTCTTTTTGCTGCGCATACGCCCGCGATAGCGTCAGTGTCCCGCTCGTTACAGTACACAATATGTAAATCAATAACTTTCTTTTAATTATTTTCATTAGTAAATAATTGTCTTTAAGTGGTTATGAAGCTATCATCAGCATATTTATTACTTTTTGTAAGCGGTATGCTGATGATGGTTTCATCTGTAAATAATCGTCTTTAAATGGTTATGAAGCTATCATCAGCATATTTATCACTTTTTGTAAGCGGTATGCTCATGACGGTTTCATTAGTAAATAATTGTCTTTAAGTGCTTATGAAGCTATCATAAGCACATTCATTACTTTTTGTAAGCGGTATGCTGGTGATGGCTTCATCTAAAATATTCTCTGTAACAGCAATTATTCAAATAGCCAATCAATATCCTTACTCTTTCCGTCTACCCCTGCATTATAAATATGGATATACTCCTGATCGTCAATAAACCCAAGGATCATGCAGGCGCCTTTTGCCAGGCTAAGTGTATTTGTACCTGCAGGAAACGAATACGTATGTATGTTGGCAATAGGAAACCCGCTTACCATCAATGCATTGGATAGCTTAGCATCAGACTGTCCATAATTATTGGCTGAGGCATCTGTTTCCAGTTCAGGTGCTGCGAGGTATGCAGGGTTTTTGGTATTGAAAAAAGCGACCAATACCTTAACAGGACGAGCCGTTTCAAATTTCAGCTCAGTTCCCTTTTTAAGCTGTTCGGCTTTTTGCAACAATACTCCCTTTAATCCTTCAAGTTCAGGTGCAAAAGCGGTTACCATCGCAGCTGTATCAGCAAAAACTACAGCCCCTTTTTCAATCTGGAAGTTACCTTTAACGCTTGAAAGGATCTTTACATCTGCATTCTTAAAAGGCATAACTGCAGCTGCAGTCATGTTGGTGGCAGATTTAAGGGAATCTATATGGCGTTCAAAATTGGCCAGCTCTTTTTTATAAACCGGCAGCATCTCCTTCCAGTGGATAAAAGTTTTGTCAACACCTCTCATCGGGATTTTTCGCTGTTTAGTTTGCATACTGTTTGCATAAAGATAATGATCCTTAGTAAGTTCCACCAGCTTAGCATAGTGTACTACGCTATTTTTTAACAATGGCACAGCCTCATCGAGGTCTTTTAACGAACCGGAATATTTGTATCTCAAAATTAATAGTGAGGCCTTTACTTTTTCAGCATAAAAGGTAGCCATCTCACGGTAGCAGTACATATCATTTCGCAGCCTTCCAAACTCAGCGGTATCACGCGTAACAAATGCTGCGGCCAGATTTATTGCTTTTACAGCTTTCTCTCCGTGGGCCACTACTTCCGCAGCCACCTGCACAGGCGTTTCTCCTATATGTTTTTGCCTGTTCCAATCCTTTTCCGCATACTCGATGATCATTTCCCCTGCCGGTGCTTCTGATTCATATAACATGGTAAATAGGCCGTAGCGGAATGGATTGATCAGCTGCGTCATCAGCATCCCTAACGTAAGTGTTTGTCTGTTTCCATCTGTAATTCCGTATCGCCTTAGCAGCTTCGGGGAAATCTCTCCCGATTCTTCATAGGCATTCAGCACTTCTTTCCCATGTTCTGCGGGCATGCCATATTTTTCACCGATCACGGCAGCCCAGTAATCAATTTCACCTTCACGGTTGCGGTCGGCTTTCCAGGCATACCTCGCCCATTCCTTATACCAAATCCAGTCGCGTTCTTTTTCCAATAGCCTCTGCGCGGCGTTGTCTGCAGCATATGGCCAGTCCCAGTAAGAGGCCTGTGGGTAAAGGTGCAGCCCATTGGCATGATAAACGTTATGCATTGCCAATACCGACTTTTGTATAAAATCGGCCGATCCGTAACGGAAAGGTTCCAGGTTGGCCAGGATATGCACATTTTCAATATGTACAGTGCCTATCGCACTTAGTTTACGATGTAATTCTGCCCAGCTCCCCCTTGGTGTATAAGTTGTTAAAGCTTCACCATTATACTTAGCCATGGTATACAGGTTTTTATAAAGCGGCAATGCGGTTTTCATAACCCTCGGCGCGTCAGTATCGTGTGCACGGAGCACAATCGGCGGTTCCGTAGTTTTACCCAGTGCTTTTAATCCATCCTGCACACCGGGGATAATAGTTTTTGTAAACCAGTCTACGTCATCCTGCCCTGCGCCTTCCATCGCTTCGCCGAGTGTAATCAGCAGGCCCACATTTGGATATTTTTCAACAAAAGCGGCAATAGATTTTCGCGTATAATCAGCGATCAGCGGAATAATCGGCCTGTTTCTGTCCTGTGTTTTTAGGTTATGTTTTTCTGCAAAAGGTTTTGGAATGATGATATTATAAAACATCTGAATCACCCAAATACCCCGTTTATCAGCCTCAGTTGTCAGGAAACGGTACATTTCCTCATTCTTTTTGAAAGTTTCATCATCTACTTCAACCGCATAAGGATAATCTTTCAATTTTACCAATGAAGAAAAAGGATGGCCATTCCAGAGGTATAAAGAATTATACCTGTTTTCTACCATCATATCCAGGTACTCAATCCACAATTTTTTGTCGTAAAACCAGGGAAAAGTACTTTCCGTATAGGGGTATTCATAAACTTCCCGTCCCGGCAGGTAATCCGGCTTCTGTAGTCCGATCGCCGTTCCCCGAAGCACCATTTCCGGCTGATCGGCAAAACTTATTTTGTCAGGTAAGCGCCCGGATTTCCTGATACGTTCAGCCAGTTCCATACAACCGTATAATACGCCGGAATCGTCCGCACCGGAAACCACCAGGTTCCTGTTGGCCAAAGAAGAAATAGCATATCCTTCTTTACCAGTGTTCACAGGAGCTGCTAATGTGATGATGTGTTTATCATCGGATTTCCCGATAAAAAGGCATTGCCCGCTAAGTCTGGTATATTTAGCAGCACCGGTGTTTCCACCGGATATGCTGACGACAACTTCATATTTTAAAGTACGCAGTACACGACTAAGACGTTCTATCCCGTATTTGGCCCTGGGGGCAGCTTTTGCAGAAAGAACAAGTGTTATTTTTTTACCAGGTACCGTACCTGCCGCGGCAAAGCTGGGACAATTCATAGTCATCAGGAACAAAAACGAAATACAGCTTAGAATTCTACTCATACGGGTGATCGGGCCTGCAATGCCCAAAAAGGTTTAATTATATCTGGTGTACAACATGAATCCAAATATACATTTAGAGCGTTCCGGCTTCTTATAGCATTTTTTCTTTATCGTATATCATATTGTCTTCTGCCGCCACGCGGAGGATATTCAAAGGCGTTCAGCTATAGTATTTTCACAAAATCATATACTATTTTGCCGAAAGCTTCGGATAGTTTAACAGTTTCAGTAAATTCAATGCGTTATTTAACCGATATAAAATTGATATGAAATCTACTAACCTTCGCTTCTCTATACTGTCATTGTTACTACTCACTGTCGCCAATCCCATTTTTGCTCAGACAAAACTCGCTTCCATATTTACAGACAACATGGTTTTGCAGCAAAAAGATCAGGTAAGCCTATGGGGGTGGGATAAACCAGGAAAAAAAATCATTATCAATACCTCATGGAACCACAAATCTTACACTGCCAGCACTGGTACGGATGGTAAATGGATAGCTAAAGTGGCTACCCCTGCAGCTTCAAAACAAAATTATACCATCAGTTTTAATAATGGCGGACTGGTGACACTAAAAAATATATTGATTGGGGAAGTTTGGCTATGCACTGGCCAGTCTAACATGGAGATGCCGTTGAAAGGATTTAAAGGACAACCGGTTACAGGCTCCAACGATCTGATCCTGAAATCTGCAAATCCTTATATCAGGATATACACCGTACCACGTTCATCTATTACAACAGAGCAGGCAGACAGCAAACCTTCCCCATGGAAAGTTGCCGGGCCGGAAGCCGTCTCTTCGTTCAGCGCCACTGGTTATATATTTGGTAAGTTGTTACAGGAAATGCTTGACGTGCCAATTGGCCTGGTTAATGTAAGTTATGGCGGTTCGTCTGCACAGGCATGGATGTCGGCCAGTACACTGAAAGAGTTTCCAGAAATCAAGGTTCCCGCAGCTGCTGACACTATTAAGTTGCCAAGCAAAACGCCAACTACCTTATATAATGGTATGATCCATCCTGTTGTGGGTTATGGCATCCGTGGCGCAATTTGGTACCAGGGGGAGTCCAATACTGAAGACGTGAAACTTTATGAAAAACTTTTCCCGGCGATGGTCAAGGAATGGCGAACAGAATGGGGAGGAAAGGATTTTCCGTTTTATTATGCCCAGATTGCCCCTTACAATTATAAACAAAAACCTGTTGACCTGCTGTTTTCGGCCTACCTTCGTGATATTCAGCGCAAGTCGGTTGACATTATTCCTAACTCTGCAATGGCCGTATTAATGGATATTGGCGAGGAAAAAAGTATCCATCCGGCTAATAAAGAAGCCGGAGGCAAAAGGCTGGCCCTGCTTGCCCTGTCCAACACATATGGAATTAAAGGTTTTGGTGCGGAAAGCCCTGCATATCAATCTCTGGCTATCAATGGAAATACGGCGTCGGTCAAATTTACCCATGCTGAAAATGGGCTCACTACCTTTGGAAAGGAATTGAACCAGTTTGAAGTGGCGGGTGCCGACCAGCATTTTTATCCTGCAAAAGCAGTAATTAAAGCAGAAACTGTTTTGGTATCTGCTCCCGAGGTTGCTAATCCAGTAGCAGTAAGGTATGCTTTTAAGGATTTCATCATCGGCGTTTTATATGGTAACGATGGCTTGCCGGTATCTTCATTCCGAACCGACAACTGGTAGGACAAATTGATCAGGATGACTGCTGTGCTGAGAGGAATTATCATCGTTATTACAGTACTTTTTAGTGGTTGGCATGCCTGTGCCCAAGAAAAGCGGCCTGCAAGCAAAATTGACGAGTACAATCCGGTATGGACTTCACAGAGTACAAATTCAGGAGAATCTATGCCTTGCGGTGGCGGAGATATAGGGTTAAATGTATGGGTAGAGAAAGGTGACCTATTTTTCTATATAGCCAGAAGCGGTACGTTTGACGAGAACAATGCATTGCTCAAATTGGGCCGGATGCGAATAAAACTTAGTCCTAATCCATTTGAAGGAAAAACCTTTAGACAGGAGCTCGTGCTTAAGGACGGCTATGTGAAAGTTGATGGTGAAAATGGCAGCCTTTCTGCGTCAATCAAAATCTGGGCGGATGTATTCCATCCGGTTATACAGGTAGAGATAAGCAGCAACAAAAATATTAAAGCAAGCATTGCCTATGAGAGCTGGAGGTGGACAGACAGGGCACTGACAGGTAAAGAAAATAATGCCAATTCATGGAAATGGGCGCCTCAGGGTGAAGTAAAAACATATCACGACAGCATTTCCGTTCAGAACAACAGCATTCTTTTCTTCCATCGCAATAAGGATTATACTGTATTTGACGCAACTGTCACTCAGCAAGGACTGGATACTATCAAAGCCGGACTATCCAATCCTTTAAAAGGACTAACTTTTGGCGGTCTGATACAGGGGGAAAATTTAAAATCTTCCGGTGCTTATAGCGGTAAATACCTGAATACAGAATATCGTGGATGGAAGTTGAGCAGCATTAGACCTGCCAAAAAGCTGGGGATTCAGATCGTCTTGCATACTGCACAAACTGATAACAGCAGCCAGTGGCTCCAACAACTAAAAAATAACAGCGCCGTATTTAATCGTCTGCATAAGGATGCCACTATAAAATCGAGGGCCTGGTGGAACAGTTTCTGGAACAAAAGTTTCATCTACATCAATAGTCCAAAAAGTGCCGCTGAGTGGAAAATCGCCAGGAACTATCAGCTTTTCAGGTATATGCTGGGTTGTAATGCATACGGTTCCTCACCTACAAAGTTTAACGGCGGGTTGTTTAGCGTTGACCCTGTAACCACAGATCCTGGCTACAATTTTAGTCCTGATTTCCGAAATTGGGGAGGTGGTACGCATACGGCTCAGAACCAGCGGTTAGTGTATTGGCCCATGCTGAAAAACGGGGATGCACAAATGATGACGCCGCAGTTTGACTTTTACAATAAGGCCTTGAATAATGCCGAAAGGCGAACCAATTTTTATTGGAAGCATAATGGTGCATCTTTTACTGAACAGCTGGAAAATTTCGGTCTGCCAAACCCAGCTGAATATGGCTGGAAACGCCCTTTAGACTATGACAAGGGCATGGAATACAATGCCTGGCTGGAATATGAATGGGATACTGTTCTCGAATTTTGTCTCATGATCCTGGAAGCGGAACGGTACGACAATCAGAATATCAGAAAGTATATCCCATTGATAGAAAGTTCCCTTAGATTCTTTGACGAACATTATCAACATCTGGCCAGACAGAGGGGCAGCAAAAATTTGGATGCACATGGTCACCTGATCCTGTATCCAGGTTCGGGTGCAGAGACCTATAAGATGACCTACAATGCAAGTTCTACTATTGCAGGGTTGAAAATGGTACTCAGCAGATTGCTGGAACTGCCAGACAATATACTTCCAGGCGAAAGGAAAACACAATGGAAAGAAATGCTTAAACGGATTCCACCAATATCCTTCAGGGATTCTGGCGGATTTGTTACAATTGCCCCTGCAGCACACTGGGAAAGAATAAATAATACCGAAAGCCCGCAACTTTACCCCGTTTTTCCATGGGGAATTTATGGCCTGGGTAAACCAGGATTGGATACAGCAATTAGTACCTATAAATATGATCCTGATGTTTTAAAGTTCAGGAGCCATATCGGATGGAAACAAGACGTAATATTTGCAGCCAGATTGGGGTTGAGGGGAGAAGCAGCAAGATTAATTTTATTAAAAATGAAAGATGCAGACAGAAGATTCCCTGCATTTTGGGGCCCAGGGTTTGATTGGGTACCCGATCACAACTGGGGAGGATCTGGAATGATCGGTATGCAGGAGATGCTGATGCAGACCGACGGAAAAAAAGTCATACTTTTCCCGGCATGGCCTAAAAACTGGGATACACATTTCAAACTGCATGCGCCATACCAAACCACTATTGAAGTGGAATTAAAGGGCGGAAAAATCAGGATGCTGAACGTGATTCCAGCAAGCCGCAAAAAGGATGTGATCGTCTCGGGCGACTTTTAATGATATTTAGCGTTTTATCCAGCTACATTAGCAATGATGGCGGGCAACGCTGGCATCAACCCATAGCTAATGATTTATATAGTAACTGATATCGATTTGTTATATTTAAATTCTGATTACACTTTGGAAGTGGTCGAACGTTGCTCCATCCTAATTTAGCCGAAATTTAGTACCATTATGCCCTGGCTTTACCCAAGGCTATACCCCCCCTGGTATAACTGGGGTAAAGCCGTAGCATAAGCGGGGTAAAAGCAGGGTAAAAATGGACAAGGCAAAAAGAAACAACAAAAGGACTAAAATCAGAGCTCTTATATACGCGTTTTCATGCATGTTAGCAACATTATAAAACCCATAATTTTCAATATTGGCAGGATTGAGATGTTTATGAAAGAAAAAAATACCAAAAGCCTGCCTCATGCCAAGCATAATGCTCTTCTGTCAATTTTCAATCATCAACTTCACCGGTCCCAGCAACCCGGCTTCCTGTAGCGGGCTGCCCGCTAATCGATACGGCGCAGTCGTTTTGGTGATTCTCTTTTCTATTGGCAAGCGATGGTCGCCAATCAGGCGGTTTGCCCAGGTATTGGTAACTTCAATTTCAATAAGGTTATCACCTTTTTTTATCCATTTGCTAACATCCAAACTGAAAGGCGCGGTCCATACTGTACCTACAATAGTGCCATTGATTTTAACCGTTGCCAGGTTGGCAACCTTCCCCAGGTCAAGCCATATCGCAGCTGCAGGGATTTCACTTAATAGTATATTTTTCCGGTAAACCGCTGTGCCTGAAAAGTAGCGGATCAGAGAGTCTGTATGCTTTGACCAATCTGTTAATTCCTTAAAATCAACTTCTCTTTGAGGCCCCCCAAGAGAAGGATCGAATTTCACTTTCCATTCCTGCGTCAATAGTTTATAGGTGGTAAATTCGCTCCAGTTCCTGTTATTTTTATGTTGGGTATACAAAGTACTTTTCGGATCTGGAATCCGCTTGAAGATAACAAATACAGCAGCATTCGGATCTAATTTTAGCGGAATCAGCGTACGTGTTCCAGAAATTGAAAAGGCATTTATTTCTTTTAACTGATCTGTAACTGCATTATACAAATATGGAACTTTGCCTGCAATCCTGAAAGAGAAATTCAGGATACGCACCTTATCTTCCTGATTGGATATAAAATAAATCTCCTCCGTATCGCTTTTCCGATGGTTCCAGGCCATATTATTGACATCGCTTCCATCCATATCCTGTACCGAAAGATCAGGTTCAACCCCCAGTTTTTCGAAGGAACCATCTTTATATGCTCCGGCTTCTGAAGTTATGATCACATGTGCACCTTCTCTCTCCAGCGCGGCGACCTTTCTCCTAACAGCAGGGGATAATTTGCCTCCGCTGGGATCCATTGGGTTGCCCGCAGGAAAGACTAGGATAGCATAACTCGCACCGGAAGGAAATTCAACTCTCCCGTTTTTTACCCGCGACTCCATCAGCACCTCCGGGTTAAAGGAATCGTACGCATACCCGTGAAGCGGATCAGCCCAGTCCTTCGGGTCGGTTATATTAGCCGAATGCATCACCCCCACCGGAGATTCCGATATGGGCTCAGCAATATTTTCCAGCCTGCGTTTTTCCTTTAAGACGACATTACCACCAACAAGACCTGGTAATGAACTAACCAGGCGTTCGGGCAATACCGCCCTGCGCGGGTATTCTTCTCCAGTAAATACGGCAATATCCGTCACCGGATTTCCCCTCTGCAACAGCTCCTGAGTTCGCGTAGCATAATCTACCCAAGCTTTTCCAGGCTTCCACCAGGTTTGGTCACGCTGAAAATATAACCCAACACCATCCAGAGTCATTCCTGGTTTCCTGTCTAACCAGGGATTATGGGTAAACACATGATACACCAGCTTGTTGATACCCAATGCATAATTCCTGTCCTGCAAAGTTTTCAACATCCCCGGATGTTCATTCCAGGCCATCCTTACCGTGGTGAATGCTTCCGCCTGAATAATATTTTTACGGTAAATATGTCCCCCGGAAACTGCGTCGAGCATATCATTTGGTTTATCATGCGTAGGGCTGTTCAACCAGAATTCACCCATAGGCACATCTACATTTTTATAATGGAGTAAGCCATCGCTCATCATGGTAGGCGCAACACTCTCAGCAGTGAAGGTTAGCCCGTTTTTCCTCGCAAGTCCTGCAAGTGTCTGGTAGAATGTATCCGAAACCAAATCTGCTATCGTTCTTCTCACATCATATAATACTGCTTCAGATTTCTCCGCGCTTTCCATAGGTATTCCCGCCATAACAGGAAGCCATGGTAGAAGATCGTAACCCCTTCTTTTTTTAAATTCCGCGGGAAACACGTCTGACCAGTTCTGGCTGCCACACTCCCAGCTGTCAACATGAAAAACGCGCAATATTTTTTTCGCCAATTCCGGCCCAGCTTGTCTGATGGCTTCCCCATACCAGGAATCGAACTGAAGTTTTATCGCTTCCGGATTAAACTTATCAACCTCCAGGCCGGCAGCGGCCCCACCAGTTGCATTGGTATGACCTGTGGAGGTATGTCCCATCCTGATAATGGTCCATCTGCCTTTTGGGGCTTTCCAGTTTAAAATTCCATTCGCCGACAGGTTTTTATTGAGATCTATAACTTTTGCTATGGGCACACAGGAGGAGATGGGTAGCTGGGCATTAGTTGTTGTCTCGCTAATCCGCCAGACTTCCCCATTTTTGCTTTCGTACTGATTGATTTTTGGCTCTGAGGATAAAAAGAGACCTGTTAATTTCAAAGAGGGCTTCCACTTTGCGGCGTCCAGATCTTCTGCCCCTGGCTCTGATCCTGCAGGATCGTAAGTAAATCTGTAAAAACGGGCAGTCACAGGTACAATTGCATGTGTTACATCTGCATCATTGTCTTGCCAGCCGTGGCGGGGCGGTTTCAATCGGCCCCATGACCGGAAATTAATACCATCATCGCTTACCTCAAGCAATAAACGATGTGCCTGATAACTATTGCCACCAGTGGCGATCCTGATGCTGCGGCAGGTGAATGGCTTCTCAAACTGGTACATTATCCAACAGGGCTGATTGCTTTTAAATGCAGTTATACCAGCCTGGTTACTTCCCGCGACTTTTATTGCAGGCCCTGCCAAAGCAAGAGCTTCCTGCGTTTTATCTTTTAGACTGGTAGTAACTTGTGGAACCGGGGTTTGAGTAGTTAAGTAGTTGAATTCTTTCGCAGGATAGGCATAAACAGCAATATCTTTATAGTAACCTTCTTTTGTTTCGGGTTGGGGAAGTTTAATATTGACAGATCTACCGCCGGAAATGGTAACCTGACTGGAAACTACTTTTTGCATAGATAATTCCGGTGTAATCCAGGGTCCTCCGGCGAGTGCAAAACCATCGCTCACATGCATACCGATCTGTAAACCAAGTCGTTCGGATTCCTGAAGTGAATATCGCAACATGTCCCACCAGGCAGGACTAAGTTGTTCGACTACAGGTGAGAATAGCGGGGGATTTGCCACGCCTTTGATCGGCATAAGATAAGCTCCACCGATGCCGGCATCTTTCATCGCTTGCAAATCGGCGTGAATTCCTTCTTTAGATACGCTTGCCTGCATCCAATACCAAAACACCCATGGTTTTGCCGATTGCACCGCGCCATCCGGAAGATCAACTACCTTTTGGATTGAAGTATCCTGGGCATTTAACCCGGCATAATTCAGAAAGAAAAACAGTATGAGGCAAACTTTCTTCATTGTAATTTAATAGTGATGGCTGCAGCCTGAATTCCACTCGAAATGGCTTTTAAACGTACGTTCCCCTTATTTTTGCCTGCACGGACCACTAACATACATTTACCTTTAAAAACCTTGATCTGATGGTTTCTTAGCGATTCAAGACCAGCCTGATACCCGTTATCGGTTCCAACGATTTCAGCAGGACCAGATGCAGAAAAGGCTATCAGCTGATCCGCATCAGGCACAAGATTCCCCTCATCGTCAGTTACTGTTGCAGTAACATAAGAAAGATCACGACCATCAGCCTTTAGGCTGGCCCTATCGGCTTTCAGCACAATTTTATAAGCTTTACCGGCAGTTCGGATCTCTGAAGCCAATACTTCTTTGCCTGCTTTTCTCGAAACAGCCCTGATCATACCAGGTTCATATTTTACCTTCCAGGAAACATGTAAGTCATCTGTCTTATGTTTGATTCCCAGCGATTTTCCATTGAGAAATAACTCTACTTCATCTGCCTGGTTGTAATAAGCCCATACATCAATCGTTTCACCCATTTTCCAGTTCCAGTGCGGGAAAAGATGCAGCACAGGTTTGGTTGTCCATTCACTTTGGTACATATAATATACATCCTTTGGAAAGCCTGCCAGATCTACAATTCCGTAGTAAGAACTTCGTGCAGGATAGGGATAGGGAACGGGTTCGCCCAAATAATCAAAACCCGTCCATACAAACAGGCCGGCAAGGAAATCGCGTTTTTTCACTTCATTCCAGGCCCTTTCATGAGTGGTGCCCCAATACGCAGCGGTATTGTCATAGGCAGATACGGTAAAGTCCGCGTTGCCGTTTTTTACATATTTTTCTTTGCCACTACGGGGCCAGAATCTAAGTGTGTCTGACGACTGGTATACTCCCCTGGTTTCCAGTGCTGATGTAGTTTCAGAAGCAATAAACTTTTGTCCTGGAAAATTAAGCGGCAACTTGTCATAATCTTCAAATTTATAGTTAAAGCCCATTACATCAAGTGCATGGGCCTTCGCGATGTAATTTTTACTGCTATCAGTTTCTGTAAGTGCTGCGGTTACCAAACGCGTGGTATCCAGTTCCCTTACAATAGCTGCCAGTTCTTTCGCTATTGCCGTTCCAGATTTGTCAAACTGCTCGCGAATCTCATTGCCAATACTCCAGAACACGACAGAAGGATGATTTCTGTCCCTTCTGACCATATCCAGCAGGTCTCTGCGGTGCCACTCTTCAAAGTCCAGCGAATAGTCAAATTTGTTCTTTTTCTTTTTCCACATATCAAAAGCTTCATCCATAACCAGGAACCCCATCTTATCACACAGGTCCAGCATTTCTACTGCCGGAGGGTTATGTGAAAAACGGATTGCATTACATCCCATTTCTTTAAGTATCTGCAATTGCCTTTCCATTGCACGGTGGTTAATCGCAGCGCCAAGTACCCCAAGGTCGTGATGCAGGCAAACCCCTAATATTTTGGTCGGATGGCCATTCAGCGAGAAACCATTTTTCGCGTCTAAGGAAAAATACCTCATCCCTGTGGTAGTATGGTATTCATCCAGTAATTTCTTTCCTTCAGAAATACGGGTGACCAGGGTGTATAAATATGGATTGGCTGGCGACCACAGCCTGGGCCGCGGCAATTTAATTTCAAGATTAAGCTCTGTTAGTGAGTTTTTTAACGAGGCTGGATACCTTGTCTTCGCTACCTGCTTTCCCGAGCTGTCCTGGAGAGTAAGTTCAACCATCACCTCCCTGAGTTTGCGTGTAGAATTGCGTATTGTGGTCTGTTGTCTGATTGTTGCAAATTCTGACGTTACAGTGGGCGTGGTTGCATAGGTTCCCCATTGCGCAATTGCAACATCATTTGTGGCTACCAACTTTACATTGCGATAAATGCCGGAACCAGAATACCATCTCGAGTTGGGCTGCCGGGAGTTATCAACTTTTACAGTTATCACATTTTCCTTTTGGCCATAATGGACTAAACCGGTTAGCTCGTACCTAAAAGAAATATATCCATTTGGCCGCATTCCCAGTTCATGTCCGTTAACCCATACCTGGCTGTTCCGGTACACGCCTCCGAAATCTATATATAAACGTTTCTGGTGTAAACTTTCAGCAAGATGAAATCTTTTGCGGTACCAGCCTGTACCGCCAGGCAGTGCGCCACCGTCATTTCCGGCAGGATGCTCAGCACTAAAGTTTCCTTCAATACTCCAATCGTGCGGCAAGGAGAGCTTCCTCCATTGCTGGTCGTTGAATTCCGGGGCATTGGCGCCATTCACGTTGCCCAAAAAGAATCTCCATCCCTCGTTAAAGTCCAGCGCCTGTCTTGTTGCAACCTGCTGCTGACCGGAAGCCTTTGTGTAACAGCTGGCTGATAAAAGCAGGATCCATATCAGTTTATTTACCATTATCTTTCCTTTCTGCTGGCACAAAGTTCAGTTTGCCGGTTCCCAGATCTTTAGATGTAGCCACAGCAATGCCTCTTTGGCCTGCCTTATTTACAGCACAGTAATAATGGTAAACTATACCTTTGTGTTTCAACACAAATGATTTATGCGCAAATACTTCATCATAGGATGTAGAAGACTCAATTAGGTTATCTCCCGTCCAGTCGGTCCAGTTTATCAGGTCCTTGGAAGCTGCAAAACGATTAAAACCTCCTTTGCGGTCTGTCCAGAATGCGCCAAAGTAAAACATCACATACGTATTACCGATTTTCTGAATTACCCCGTCGCCGGTAATGCCTGCAGGATGATGTACAACCGGTTCAGTTTTATAGCGCCGCCAGTTTATCATATCATCTGATACTGCCATTCCTATTCTTTCATACCACCTGGTTTTGATATTATTCCTCGCAGAATCGCCATTGGCATTGTAATACATCACAAATTCGTGACCGGTGAGCTTTTTCGGATCATAGATCACTGTGCTTTTAAAAAGCTTTCGGTTTTCCCACCACCTCACATCTTTGTCTTTAGCAGTAAGAACCGGTTTCCTGAGCCTTTCCCATTCATGCGGCAAAGAAATATCACCTGTAGTATAGGCCATTCCAATTGAAAGGTCCCCTGCTTCATATCCACTGGTATTGCCACCAAAATAAGACATCCAGAATTTCCCCTTATACTTTTTCCAGGCATAACTGCCTCCCCATTCTGGATCCTGCAATGCGATATATCCAGCTTTCTGCGTTCCGTCCCAGCCTGTAGTGTCAGAAAAAGAAAGCAGTTTTCCTTTAGTTTTCCAGTTAAGCAGGTTTTCGCTTTCTGCCAACCAGGTTTCATATCCTTTTCCGTCAAAAACGATATACGTCATGTACCACAATTTCCCCTGCCGGAATACGCTCGGGCAATCCAGCTTTTTACTGTTATTGGCCGGCACTACAACCAGCCCATATTTGAAAGGGGTTTTGATCTCTTCATACAACCGTTGCATTTCCTGCTGGTCAGGAGATTGTGCGAAGGCGCCAGCGCACATCGAAATAGCAAAAGAAAACAATAAAAGAAACTTTAATTTGGGCATATTGTAATTATTGTACGGTAAAATGATATGTTCCGGATCCTACTTTCAGGAGGCTTCGTCCCTTTGCATATCCATTGGAAGTTATTTCCCTGAACGGCTTGTTTCCTTCCAGGATCTCTTGATTTGGATTTGAAGGCAGCTCAATTGTTGCGGTAGTATTTGCGGGAATATCCACATCCAGACTGATTGCTTTACCTTCTTTTTTCCAGGCTGTTGTAATCCTACCATAAGGCGAAAGGTAACTGGTTTCCGCATGGGTTAGCCCTTCTACAAACTCAGGATGTATCCTGATTTGCTTAAACGCCAATGTATTTTCTTTCTGCCGGATCCCTCCTATTCCGCTATAAAACCATTCCGTCAGGTGTCCCAACATCAGATGATTATTGGATACACCCGGCAAAGCCTGCCATGATTCTGTTAATGCAGTTGCCCCGCGTGCCAGCTGATAACCATAACCGGGAACATCTTCACGACTGTTCATGTTATAGATGAGATCTGAACGCCCTTCATCTTCAAGCACCCGCAACAGGTATCTGTAGCCGATATCACCAGAACTGAGACTATTATGATTCGACCTGATAGAAGAAACCAGATGATGAATCACTTCAGCTTTGTATTTGGCAGGAACAAGTTTCATGTATAGGGCCATAGCATTAGCCGTTTGGCTCCCAGTAGCATATGTTTTTGTTTTATAGTTGAAAAATTTCTGATTAAATGCCTTCTTCACCGCAACCGCGAGCAATTCGTACCCTATTGCATCTTTGCTTTTACCTAACAGCTTCGCTGTTTTCGAAAGAATAGTAAGGTCATAGTAATAGATTGCGGTTGCTGTCACCCCCATGGTGGTAAGCTGCGATACCCCCGGAGGTTTAGGACCGAGGTCGTACCAATCGCCAAGACCATGACTTAAAATATTTCCTTTAGCCTTTGTTTTTAGGTAGGCTGCATACCTTTTCATCATGGGATATGCAGAAGCTAACCCCCTTTTGTCGCCATACCATTCGTACAAATACCAGGGAAGAATAATGCTGCTGCTCCCCCATTCAGGAGAATCGCGGAACATATCACCCCCCCAGGTAAACACCGTATATTCCGGCGATATTTCAGGCACCAGTCCTTCCTGTGTTTGTGATAACTTCATATCCTCGACGGATTTTTCCAGCAGGTTTTGTACCTGCCATGTATACCTTAAGGAACTGCCCATTAAATGCAGTTGCTCCAACCAACCCAACTTTTCACGATGGGGACAATCGGTGAAAACACTCATCATATTGCTTTTCACCGCCCAATTGATCAGCCTTGACGTCCGGTTAAAGAGGTCGCTGGAACTGTTAAACGTACCTGTTTCCTCTGCAGCGTTTCTCACATGCAATCCGGTTACATCTTTCAGCACTGGTAAATGGCCCGGGTTGGCCTCTCCTTCGGGTAATGCACCATTGATCTGCACATACCTGAACCCGTAATACGTAAAGCGGGGCTGCCAGGCCTCCGTGCCGTCGCCCTTCAGGATATAGGTAAAATAATACGGTCTTCCTGTGGCTTTTTGATTGACAGTCCCATCTTCATTAAGCAATTCTCCGGGAGTAATTCTAACGGTATCTCCTTTGTTCCCAGTGACCTTAATACCCACAATTCCTGAAGCATTTTGCCCCAGGTCGTACACCCAGCTTTTATTTACCGCTGTAATTTTCTGTGGTTTAAAATTCTCAGTAATTTTCACTGGACCGGCTTTTTGTGCATTGAGATTTGGCGGACCTGTAGTTACCAGCGACCTCGTCCATTTACTTTCGTCAAATAAAGGCTTGTCCCAACCATTTTGCTCCCTGGTTGCATCATAATCTTCGCCGCTGTAAATTCCTGAGAAAGTTATAGGGCCCGCTGACGAATTCCAGCTTTCATCACTGATAATATTTTCAGAGGAGCCATCACTGTAATTTATCAATAGGCGGCATATCATTTTCGGATACCCATATTGTGCCAGTAGCTTTTTGTATCTTTTTTTCTGTTTGGGTATATAATAGAATCCATTTCCCAGCATTACGCCGATAGCATTTTTGCCTTCCCTGAGTGATTCCGTCACATCAAACGGAACATAAAGCGCTTGCTTTTCATAATTTGTCCATCCGGGATCAAGAAAATGGTCGCCAATTTTATTCCCATTGATATGCAATTCGAAATGCCCAAGCCCCGAAATGAAAAGGGTTGCTTTAGCTATTTTTTTGTCCACACTGATTTCTTTTCTGAACAGCGGCAGGACGTCATTCACAGTACCCCCTGTTTTGTCCCTTTTACCCAGATGTGAGGGCAGAATCCGTGCTGAGTCGGGCATCACCTGGAAAGCAATCCATTTGGCATTATTCCAGTCGCCCATAGCAAACAGCCCCATCTGCCACTGCTGTATGTCACTCCAGCCCGATTTCCGGCCATGATTGTCCCAGAGCATAACCTTCCAGTAATAGGTTTTTGCAGCATGGAGTTCATGGCCTTTATAAGCAACCTGTATTGATTCGGAAGACATTATTTTTTTCGAATCCCAGGTGTTTCCAATATCCCGCTTTAACAAGTCAGGGTTATCTGAAACCAAAATATGATAGGCTGTTTGCAGGGTATTACGTTTGTCTGACCGGAGTTCCCAGCTCAGGCGGGGAGATTGTTCCTCTATCCCGGCAGGATTAATAAGCTGTTCACACTTCATGTTTTCTGCCTTCAACTGGGCACTGACACGATATGGAACGGCAGCTGCGAGTAATAAAAAGATAAAGGCAAACAGTCTCATATAAAATGGCAATAAATATTTGGTTTAAACGTCAACATAGATACAGGATATATACCCTTGTTTCATCTACGATCTTGCCTAAGTTTTATAAAAATTTAGCATTAAGCTAGAAAGAATAGGCTAATATTCGTCATGCATCAACCTTGTATTTTTCCGTCAGCAGGCTATTAAAGTTGAAAATGAGTATCTTTCGTACTTAGTCCATTTCATCACAAACCTTGAATTATTTAGAAAAAACATCTCCTGCCTGCTAACGGCTTACTAAAAATATTTATAAAAGGCTAAATCTTACAAGGCTGGATTTGGCGAAAAAACTTTTTCTGTACCACCAGTTCCTGTGACCTGTAAGTATTCCTTTTTAACAACGCCTAAATCTTAAGGCCTATTAAAATATACTTTCCCTAAGGTGTTGCGGTTGTTCAATACTTTTTTATTTTTGCCTATGCACCGTACCTCTATTAGTATTTTTAACACTCTTTTTAATACCGAAGTTCCAAGAGTTATTTTAAAGGCAAACCCTGAATTTACCATCCAGGATTATAATACAGCCTATGAAAATGCGACTTATAATACCGGAAAAGATATCAGGGGTAAAAGCTTGTGGGAGGTATATGATCCTAAAGAATCTGGTATTGCGGGCACAAACCTTCTTCTGGAGGCATTGACCAAATCCGTTAACGAAAATATAGCAGTATTTATGCCTCCGTTTCATTACGATATACCTGCTGCGGACGGAAACGGAACTGTAAAAAGCTGGTGGCAACTGGAAATTATCCCTATTCCCGGTGATGATGGTGCTCCAGAATTTCTGCTGACCACCACCTACAATATTACTGAAACAGTTTTAAATAAGGAGGAGCTGGAAAAGGTAACTTTGAGCGAACAGCAATTAAATGAGGAACTTGCTACTTCCAATGAAGAACTGGCGGCTATAAATGAGGAACTCAGTTCAACCATTGAAGAACTTACCGCTACGCAGGATAATTTATATCAGATCAATAGTAAGCTGGAATTACGGGTTACAGAAAGAACAAAGGCACTTTCAGATACAGAAAGTAGTCTAAGAAGTTTGGTCATGACGGCCCATTACCCTTTGATGATCCTTAGGGGCCGCGAATGGGTGATCGAAATTGCCAATCAGCCCCTTGTCAATCTTTGGGATAAAACAATTGAAGGAGTAACCGGCAGGCCACTGATGGAAATCCTTCCGGAAATTGAAGACCAGCCATTTCCAGGATTTCTTCGGCAGGTGTACGACAGCGGCGTTGGTTATGGACAGGAGGAACAGATATTCCATTACAATTCCCCGGACGGGCCAGCCACCAAATATGTGAGTTTTTATTACGACCCAATGTTTGACAATGATGGAAAGGTCTGTGGGATTATTGTTGCGGCAGATGACATCACTGACAAGGTGAAGTCAAGGCAATTACTTGAACAAAGTTATAAGGACCAGAAAGAACTCAATGATAGAATAAGTACCATTAACGAAGAACTCGCGGCCACCAATGAAGAACTATCAGCATCAAATGAAGAGCTGGTCAATTCAAAGCGGGAACTCGAATTGAACATCACAAACCTGGCAGAAAGTGAGGCCCGTTTTCGAAGCCTGATTACGCAGGCACCTGTTGGCATTTGTGTAATCAGGGCATCCGACCTGATGATTATGGACGTAAATAACAACTATCTGCAACTTGTAGGGAAACCGATCGGGGAAATGCAAAACCGTACCATTTGGGAGGCTGTCCCTGAAGCAGCCGCAAATTATGCACCGGTGATGAATACGGTAATTACTACCGGAGAAGTTTTTATTGCCAACGAACATGAACTCATATTGATCCGCAATGGCGTACCCGAACATGTGTTTATAGATTTTGTTTACGAACCGGTTAAAGATGCGTCAGGCAGTGTCAATTCTGTTATGGTGGTAGGCATTGATGTTAGCGATAAAGTAATGTCACGAAAGAATATTGCCGATATTGAAGAACGGATCAGGCTGGCCGTGGAAGCAGCGGAAATAGGGACATTTGACCATGATATTATTAGTGATACTATAGTTACATCCGAACGTTTTGACGCAATTTTCGGGTTTGACGGCCCGGGTTCCAGAGATGATGTGCTGAATTCATTTCATCCTGAAGATAAGGCAATGTCAGATGCTGCGAGGGAAGAAGCCTATCGTTCGGGAAAAATGTATTATGATACCAGGCTGATTTATCCTGATGGATCCATCCACTGGGTTAGAATTAACGGCCGCGTTTACCATGACGAGGATGAGAAACCAGTAAGGGTTTTAGGCACTGTACTTGACATTACCGAATTTAAACGCCTGCAACAGCAGAAAGATGATTTTATTTCGATTGCAAGCCATGAATTGCGTACCCCCTTAACCAGTCTCAAAGCATCCCTTCAACTTCTGGAGCGCGTAAAAGATAAACCACAGGCTACTATGGTACCCCGGCTGATTGAACAGTCGAGCCGGAGCATGAATAAAATCAGTGACCTTGTAGATGACCTGCTGAACGTGAGCCACATGAACGAAGGACAGGCAAAACTGAATAAAACTACCTTTACAATTTCGACCATGTTGAACGATTGCTGTACCCACGTACGGGCAATGGGTAATTATGATCTGATCTTCGAGGGCGATCATGAATTGAAAGTTTTTGCAGATGAACACCGTATAGACCAGGTAGTAGTCAATTTTGTAAATAACGCAGTAAAATATGCCCCTAACTCGCTCAAAATTTACCTCAAGGTGGAAAAACGCGGTGAGATGGTCAGAATAGAAGTTAAAGATGCAGGCCCTGGTATTCCGGCAGAAAAGATTCCACATCTGTTCGACCGCTATTACAGGGCTGGCAATGCCGAACTGCAAATTTCGGGATTGGGTCTGGGATTATATATTAGTGCAGAGATTATCAAAAGACATGGCGGTGAAATCGGTGTGGACAGCGAATTGGGCAAAGGGAGTACATTTTGGTTTACCCTGCCTTTGGAAGGAAAGGATTAGTAAACTGTAAGCACCATATATCTAACCAATCGATTTTATCCCGCGTACCAGTATTCGGCGGACCGAGCCGCAATATACTGAACCTTTAGTGGTTACGATTGTGATTGAAATACAGATTTCAGATATTTGGTGTTTGCACCAAAATTCTCCGTTACACTTTTAGGATTTTTTGCATCCCGTGACCGCTCGATTACCAGCCAGCCCTTCCATTTCATACTGTCAAGCGTCTTTTTAACCTTGATCATATCCAGCCGCTTATTGTCCTGCAACCACACGCCATCCTCATCGGTACAATGAATCTGACAGATGTTTTTACGGCCCAGGATTTTCAGTTCAGTGATAAGGTCGCGTCCTTCTTTCAATGGATTGGAAAAGTTGAAATATATCTTTACCGAAGGTGATCCGATTTCCTTTAAGAGTTTGAGTTCCTCAGCTGCGTTCAAAGCAGTTTCAATACCAATTATCACTCCTGCTTTTTGTGCCATATCGCCGGCAACGCGCAAACGTTCTACCAGTGCCGGGCGCAACTCCGGATTTTTCTTTAGATCGCCGCTTATGCCCAGGGGCAAAAAGGCAACTTTCACATTCATCTGTGTCATCATGGTAATACAGTCGCCTATCATTTGTTTATATGTAGGCCTGGTAGCAAGCGATTGTGCATAAAACCCGGTCATGGCCAGTGCACATATTTCCAGCCCCAGTTCCTTCGCCTTATCGAGGTACTGCTGCCTGATTAGCGGATCCGCCAGTTTATTATCGAAAGTATCCCGGTTCCCCAGTCCCCCCATATCAATCTCCAGACCATCCGCCCCTATATCCTTAGTGAGCTGCAAAGCACTAATTTTCTGACGTTTGAGGATCATCAGGTCGATCACTGCAATTTTATAACGTTGTTCTTTTTTAACTGTCAGCGCAGCACTCAATACCTCAGGGAATAATATACCCGCGGTTGCAACTGCCGCCTGCCTGATAAAAAATCTTCTGTTTATCTCGTTCATACGCCTATTTAAATAATTTTTCAAGCTGATCAAAACCCATCATCGCATTCTTTGGCAGGTTCTCGCCATGTTTACCAAAAACATATAATTCTGGTGCATCTTCTATTTTCACAGCAGATTCATCATAATTGCCTTTACCATCTTTAACATGAGAAATTTTTAAACCAAACTGCCGGACCAAAAAATCATAAAGGGCTTTGCGTTTTGACACCCCGAAATCATGGCCTTCATCTGGCAGGTGCACATTTTGCACCAGCGGGCGCTGCCCGTAAAAATCATAAATCTTTTGAAGGTAACCATAATCGTGCTGCGGAAAATGGGCCGTCCAGTCTTTGCCGTCAGAAACAAACAGCTGAGGATTTGGCGCGGCCATGGCTGCAATTTCAACAGAATTTGTACCCTGGCCACAGGAATAAACAGGCATCCCGCTTTCGCAGGGACAACCACCATAAAAGTATGATGAAATAGCCACCACAGGTGCTGACAAATGGATACGTTTGTCCATCGCAGCCATTAATACGGTGTGACTGCCTGCACCCGATCCACCACTCATTCCCACTTTGGCGGTATCAGTTTCTGGTAGCGAAAGCAAATAATCCATTATCCGTATCGCACCAAGCGCCTGTACCGTCTGTGCAAGGCTCCGTCGATGGTCGGCCTCTTTGAATTGCAAAAGCGACTCCCCCCAGGCAAACAAATCATAGCTGAATGCCATAGCGCCCATCCTGGCAATCATCGCACAGCGAATCTGGCAATCTGCCCTGTACCGCTGCTGCTGCCAGTGCCCATCGGGGCTCAATACCAGTGGTATTTTCCCTTTAAATTTCTGCGGACGGTACAATGACCCGTTGATGTATACACCGGGCAATATTTCCAGCGCGATATTTTCAATGGTATAGCCGTTCATTACCCGGCGATTCGCAATTATTGGTTTTGAATCCGGTTTCGGGGGTAACGGGGATAATTTCAATGCTTTATACAATTCCGGACGCAGCAACTGTTTCCGTTTTTCCCAGCTCTCTTTATCTGGAACTGCGGCGGAAAGCCTGTCCAACTTTGCCCAACCATCTGCCACTTCCCAGCGATAATACTCATAGGTTTTTAGCTTATAAACGTTGTCCTTTTCCTTGTTCACTTTCAGATCAAGCGGAGACAACACATTATTTAACGTAGCATCCAGGTTCTCCCTGAACCTCCATTCCGCATACTTTACCTGCCGGCCGTTTACCAGATCGTCCGTAAATTTTATTTTTACCTTAAACCGCTCCTCTATCTGATGGAGCACATCTGCAAGTGGTACCTGATATTCATCGTCCGAGTTTTGGGCGATTACCACTTTCTGGCCCAGTAATAAGAGGAGGCATATAATGATCAGTTTTCTCATGGTTCTTCAGATTTACCTTCTTTCACAACCGGTGCCGTGTACCCATTCAGGGATGGCCATTCACCATTTATTATTCTTTTCAATTTCAATTGTCCAGGATCTACCACTACATGCCTGATTTTCTCCCTGCGCCAGGTATAGACAAAATGGAGCAAACCATCTGCAGTTTGTATTACTGCCGGATAAGAATACTGGCTGATTGGGGAATCTTCAAGGATCAAGGCGGCATCCCATATCTCGCCCCCTTTTGATATTGACACGTTCAATGGTGTTCTCGCCCCTTTGG
>Ga0247815_10000453_pt1 | contig 32082 bp, 37 predicted proteins | sample UWRJL194509B1_FD_181014 | JGI IMG/M metagenome (GOLD analysis project Ga0247815, IMG submission 181014) | Plant litter microbial communities from Arlington Agricultural Research Station in Wisconsin, United States - UWRJ-L194-509B-1 | ecosystem: Environmental > Terrestrial > Plant litter >...
GTATTTCAGTTCTTCTTCGAGGCACTGTGGCAGGACAATATGGTTAGCTGGGTTTTAAGCCCATATTTCCGACTGATGAGTTGACATCGGTTGTAGGAAACGATCAGGCTCGCAGTTGACACGTGGCTCAAGACCTTGCTTCCTGCCCACTTTGATGGTATCGCTAGATGCTGGAATGGTATGCACATCTCATATAATTGCGAGCACGAACTGAAGTTACATTCAGACTACTTCCTCACAGCTGACCACAAGGAACAGCTTCGGCTCGTGTCATTTCTGACGCAACTGCAGACACATTTTCCGCATTGGCAAAGTAAGCTATTATGTCACTTGTAACTGCCTTTGTGCTGACGTTGTGCAGCTCTTCGTTGGGAGACTATCAACGGAGTCGCACAGACCGCACAGCGCGATAGTCAGAGAATCGCCAAAGAGCAACAACACTCGCCGCCACCTGAGAATCAGACAGCCTCAACTCTTCACATGGTGCGCCATTATTTTTATTACTTCCCTTTGCTCATTTGTGACCAGCCTCGATATGGGTACACAGCGACTACAGCCTTCGAGGTCGATGGCTTGAACGTCCGACTACAGCTTCGCGTGCGTTGTACGTGCCTCCATGAGCCGTCACTAACTCTGCTATAGTGCGCACTCGTCAGCCTCGGCCTCTACATGGTTGCGAACGGCGTACCGATCCAGGCACGGCAGATCGTAGAACTTAAGTTCATCGTGGCAACCGAGCTTGGATTCGCTGGTCCTGCGCTGCACCAGATTCAAGGAGCAACGGAACGCCATCTCCGCTTCGGCCGCCTCGTCGAGTTCCCTTCCTACGCCCATCCCTGCCTTACGCCGCTCCTCAAGGTCCTTGACGCCGTCGTATATATCAAATTCCCCTTGTCTGCGCTTGGTCTCGAGGCCGAGCAAGACACTCCCGCCCGGGAGCTGGTGGGTCAGTTCTTCGTCGACTTGATTTTGCGCCTTGTCAACAGCAGTGCGGACGACAGGGAGAAAATGGAAGCGGATCGAGCGAAGAAGGATATGTCCGCAGCGGAGTGGCGACCAGACCCGCGCTCTCGTCCGCATGCAGACAATACGATTCGAGACGTCCAAAAATTGTCCGATTCGAGCGAGGCAGCTCTTTCTCTACCTTCTTTGCCATACACCGTTCTCAGATCGCTCATCGAAGCCGTCATCGTCATCATCCAGAAGGCGAGTAGATGGGTTCTGTCGAGCACTGCGCTGACCACACAGTCTGCAGCACGAGGTCGATACAAAGAAAGGCCTCATCCCGCTTCGCAGCGAGCTGCGCAATGCTGTTCGTAATATCTCGCTTCTGCTCCAGCAGAATGTCGACTACGACACCCGCAATCTCGCCATCATTGCGGGCCTGGTCTTTGTCAAGCGACATCGGGAGCTCAGCAGGTCGATCGTTGGGTCAGTATGTACATCTGCCTCTGCCTTGGCGCTAACATTTGTCTTCAGCCATCTAACGTCGCTCACGCTTGACATGCTCGTCAACCTCAAACCAAACAACGACGATATGCTAGTCATCCAAGGTCGCAACTTCGTCAAAGTCGCGTTCCAACGGCAAGTAGTGGTCGAATTTGTAGCCCCTTAGCAAAACTAACAACTTCTGAAGGTTCCCTGACGGTATCTTCTGGCATCTCGCCAAGGTGCGCTGACCAGGACCCCTGCCACGTTTAGTCTTGAACATCCCTCGCAGAAACCTCTCAACTCAAAATACTTCGATGCCCTACGCACCATCATAGACGAACCAGCTCAGGTACAGGTCGCTGTAGATGATGATGCGATCGTAGTCGCGACTTTAAAGGACGCTATAATTCGATCCACCTTGCGACACGGTCTACGCAACTCAGAAGATCCCGCACTCGCCACGATCCTACAGAATCTTTGTGGATTTGTGGAGCAAATTTATCACGACAACTACGACACAGATTTACTACTTGGTGCGTGCTGCCAAAGCAACTGGAACAGCTCTTTGTTCATTGAGTATCAGCACTGGGACAGGCTTTGACGAGCTATCAAAAAATGGAGTGGCCCGTGGGCTTCGACGCCAGCGGACTTGTCGAAATGATCAGTTGCATCATTCTCCACAATCGACAGGCCAGTCGGGTAGGTCTTTGTTGCGTTCTCTGCATTGGCTTCGCTCATAGGACTATCAGGACATACTCGTCTCTCAGTTTGAAGCATTCATCCGCAAGATGCTTGCAGTCTATGCAATCAACAGCAGAGCGATGGAAAGGCTGATCCGAGTTGCGCACAGCCAACGTGGCGCCGGTACAACAGTCATCCCGATGTCAATTCTGGATGTTCTCAGTGACGCGGCGCAAGGCAAGTATCGAATGGACGTTACAACCCTAGGCTCGATCTCTGAGGTCAGTGACATCGCTAGGTCCCATTTTCCGCTGATCACTTCTTCAGGCACTCGCTACCCAGCTGCTGACTCGTCAAGAACGACCACTTTTCGAGTCTCAGATGATCGTATCTGCTGCCAATGATGCTATGCTCTGCGTGTGCACGCTGCCCGTTCCACCCAACTTTCAACTGCCCGTACTCCAGTCCTACATGAAGGCCATGCAACTGGTTCTCGGCGCTGCATCACAGGATTCCAACTTCCTGGGCTTTATCCTCTCAAACCCGCGGATGCGCCTCCGCTCCTGGAACCTCTTGATTCTTCACGCATTGGAACAGCGGAATTCAGGCATTGCCTCACAGCTTTTTGGACATCTCCAGTCATTTGCGATGTGCTTGGAGAATGAGCTCAATGCTGCTCTCAACGCGTACACATCCGACGTCAGCCCGCTCACTAGCGCAACCCTTTCGGGGGACATTGGCCACGCGGCTGTCGCTATTCAGCTCTGGCTCCTGCTTGCGCGCATGCGCTTTGCCCCTGGACATGAGGGGGATAACCAGCATATCCCCTCGGACGGCGCATTAGAAGGTATCGGAGCAATGTACGACAGTCAGAACTTTGCGCAGCCCCGGTCACATCAGCGGTCTCAATCTTCGACACATCAGGAAACCCAGACGCTTGCCGATACCGAGACCAATGTAGGCGAATGGAGGGTGTGGGCTGAGCTATATGCGCCATTCGAGCGATTCGCGAAGGCTCTTGTCCCAATAGGGCTTCCCGTCCCCCGGAGCTCACTCGGCGAGTCGACATGGCGGACGCTATTGGACGTCATTGCATTCGCTCATTCTGCTGGTTGCGCGTTGACTGCGGAGACTGGATCGTTCCAGGCCCTAGTGCAACACTCGGAAAGCGTTCCCTTCGATGCCATGATCAATCCCAAGGTTCGTATTTGCTACTCAGGGTTGGTAGTCAGCTGTTCACGCCTTCTCTTTGACATGCAGCTTCGCAACGAAGTGATCGCATTCCGCGACGCGCCGGACCTCAAAGAGTTCTCAGTGCTGCTCGGGACTGTGCGAGACCAGCTGTTCGTCGCCGATACTGCATATCATGTCGCAAATCGCATGGCCAACGCCAGTGCAGGTCCGAGGAGGAGAATGCCAGCAGTTACAACATAAAGTTACAACAGGACAAATACACTGTCAGCTCTCCGCGACGGTAGATGTGTGAAACAGAACGAAAGTTTTCACCCACGGCGATTTTGACGCTTCTTGGCTGCCTCTGCGATCTGTGCCGGCCGCTTCTCGTTAGCCTTGATCGTGTTGGCCTTGGTGCCTGATGGACCCGTGCGTCTGCCTTTCTTTGTTACTACCTTCCCTTTCTTTCCTTTTCCCTTCCCTCCCAGCTGCTTCTCCCCTACTCCAGGCAGGACATCCGTCCCATCCACGTCCATTTCGTCACCATATCTCTCTGCGGCGTTTTCCGTGAATCCCCGCAGATGCAGCTTAAAGGCGCAGATGAACGGTTTCATTCCGCACGGTATGTTCTTTGGGCAAACTTGAGGTCGTTGACCAGGTGGAAGCCGACGCCGGTGTGGTGGATTGAGCGAACTGGGCGACAGAGTGCCGTTCACGAGAGTCTGTGACGCCCAAGTGGACTGCGACGATGAGCCCGACAAAGTTGCGGATCTTGACGAGCTCGAGGTCTGAGAAAATAGTAGTCCCTCATCTCCAGTGCTACGGCGTTCGAGAGGCGAGGGTGGAGCTTGTCGCCTAAGGTTAAGAGGTGACATTTGTGAGAAAATCGTGCGTGAGCCGCCGATCGAGGTGACTTGAACATGGGAAGCCTCGAGCCTTCAAAGACACCAGGAGACGCGAATTAGTCGTTATGTAAATACTTATGCACTTGTAATATACGTACTGGTTCGAAGAATTGGCTGCGAGACCTGAATGTTCGCCAAAGTCGTCGAGTGTCTTCCTGCTGCTCGATGCGACAATTGCCAATACTGTCATCACCTTTGGGAAGCCAATTGGGGTGCGAAAGAAGCCAACCTCTGTGTTGGGATTGAGAGGCACATTGATGGATTGTTCATGCGCGCTCGACGCCGTAGGGGGAGATGCTGTTGCCAGCGGCGAGGAACCGGACGCAACCTGGGAGAAGGGATGGGTGTTGCCCAACGAGATGTTATCTTCTGTTTGAGGAAGTTTCGGCCCATTTGATGCTACAGATTCTGGGTAGGAAGGTTTGGACGGTAGCGGATCGACGAGGTCGAGTGCGGCCTCATCGAGGTCGGACGGTGTGGCCTCACCGAAGTCAGCTAACATATTGTCAATATCAGTGTCGGCATCAGATACGATCATTCTGGGCTCTGGTTCGCGAGTTCGATGATGAGCCATAAGTCTAGGCGCGCCGGATGAAGGTGTGGCGCGCGGTGGTGAGTATGCGGCAGCGGCTCGGCACGTCGAAATGCTCAAGAACGCGATGGCCAGAGACGTCGTCGCACTGGCGACCCTATTGCACGTTGCGAGCGCGACGAAAGAGATTGCAAACCAAGGGCCAGCGGCTGAAAGTCCGCTTGGCCTGGCTTTAAAGAGAGTAAGGCTGGATTGCATTGCATGTGACGGGGTGTTAATCCGCCCCTTCTTCAGCATGGCACCACAGTTCATACAGCCTCCAGATCTAGAACTGTTAAGAATATTCCTTCTAAAATTACGCAAGCCTCCAGCCGAAGATTATAGACACAATATCATTCATCAGCGGCGTCGTTGGTACGATTCTGTAGGTTCGCCGTCATTCCACTCAAGCTCACTCTCGCCCGCTTCGTCCTCGTCCTCGAACAGAGCCGCATCCTCGTCAAACACTTCTCGCCCCTGCCCACTGGTGCTTTCCTCGCCTGCCATGGCACCGGCGAAGTCCTTCCAACTGGATGCGGGTTGCAGAGGCCGTTTGTTGAATTGGGGTTGATGTTGGCGAGCAACCTCGATCGTTTCTGCCATAGACGGCCTTGCGCGACGATAACTTGCTTCCTGCAGCTCGGGATACGGGTTCGATTTCTTGCTCTCCTTGAGGCGTTCCTCGCGTTCGAGCTCCTCTTCTTCCTCGAGCCGTGCCTCTTCCTCCTCATCCCTGGAAGCTTGCTCTCGCTCCGAGACACGATTCTTGAGTGTCTGGCGCCACATCTCGAGACCCTCGCGTCCGGCAATACTCAACACGCCAGCGACCAGCTCGCCTGTGCGGATAGAGTCATCGTTGGCGGGAATGGGATATAGAACGACGCGGGGGTCGACGTTCGAGTCGATGATACCAATGGTTGGAACATGCTCGAGCGCACACTCGCGAATAGCCTGCATGTTTTGCAAGGGGTTGAGGAAAACGACGAGGTCGGGCACGATGCGGATGTTGGCTGCGACTTCAAAGCCGAAGATAGCGTGTTTGTTGGTGAACATGCCTGGCGTCCAGCCGTCTGCTATGTGGAAGGCGTTGTGACCCATGCGAATAGCGGCCTTGCGAACGGTTGGGCCCAACTCTGGCTTCGTACCAACGAAGATAATTGTGCCGCCTGCAGCTGCAACGCCGCGTACGACATTGGCGGCGCGTCGAAGGTGCGGAAGAGTCGCGTCGAGATCGATCATGACAATTCCTGAACGAATACCGTACGCATAACCAGTAAACGCGGAATTGAGAAGAGATTTTGAATGCCCATAGTGGGCGCCAGCAGCGACAAGAGCTGATAATGTGAGCTGGGAGGGTTTGAGTGGCCTATGAAGCGAGTGGTGAGGTTGCCAGGTGTTTTCGCGGTGCGCGTACGAGCCAAGTTGCTCAAAACGATCGTCTGCAGAACGACGGAAAGCGCGTCAACAGACGTGCAAACTAGAATTTACGTGTCAAATGTGCTTACGGACGAGCTTCCGTCTTCTGCGAGCCGCGAGGTAGAGGTCCCAGTCGCGTTCACTCTCGTGGACGGTAGTGCTCTCGTTCGTGCGAAGTTCAATATCGCCTGGCCGACCAGACACGAGGGTTACTGTCGAATTGGATCTTCGCGCGACAGAACATGTCACCCTAGATGCTGCATGAGCGCGAGCCGACAGCATGAGGGAAGGGTGCAAGCGCGTGAGAGAAGTCAGCGGGATGAGGGTGCGGAGAACGGCAAGCCGGCCGGCATTTGCCATGACCTGCTGCCCCTTGCCCTTCGCGCTTTCCCATCTGTCTCGTCAAAAAAACCGCCCCTTCGTGCGCCATGTCTGCTGATGATCTCTTTGACGGCGCTGTGGGTATCGATCTCGGTACCACCTACTCGTGAGCACGATCTCGTACCCCTGTCCAAATTTTTTGTTGACATTCGATCTTTATCCAGCTGCGTCGGTGTCTGGCAAAACGACCGCGTAGAGATCATCGCGAACGATCGTGAGCTGCCAAATACATGTAGGCAGGTTTAGTATTAACTGGGCATGCTTCAGAGGGCAACCGCACGACCCCGTCGTATGTCGCCTTCTCGTCCGATGAGCGCCTCATCGGCGATGCCGCAAAAAACCAGGCTGCCATGAACCCGCGCAACACCGTTTTCGACGCCAAGCGCCTCATTGGCCGCCGCTTTGAGTGTGTTTGCCTCCGTGTATGCGCTGGTCCAGATCGTTGACACCTGCTCGCAGCGACCCGGATGTGAAAAAGGTTTGTGCCCGCCGCCACCGACACCTCTCGCGATCTTGGCTTTCCCGCTCACACACACCTCTCAACCTCGCAGGACATGACCCACTGGCCATTTGCTGTCATTGACAGGGACGGCTCTCCATTTATCAAGGTCGACTACCTTGGCGAAGAGAAGACCTTCTCGCCCCAGGAAATCTCGTCCATGGTCCTCACCAAGATGAAGGAGATTGCTGAGGCTAAGCTCGGCAAGACCGTCAAGAAGGCTGTCGTCACGTTCGTTTATCTGTTTTGCTCGAAATTCCACCTACTGACCTGTTCAATTTTCCAGCGTCCCGGCTTACTTCAACGACTCGCAACGTCTTGCCACCAAGGATGCAGGTGCCATCGCTGGTCTCGATGTCCTCCGTATCATCAACGAGCCAACCGCCGCCGCCATTGCCTACGGTCTCGATCGCCAGACAAAGAAGGAGAAGGTCGTCTTGATCTTCGATCTCGGCGGTGGCACTTTCGATGTTTCCCTCCTTTCCATCACTGGTGGTGTTTTCGCCGTCAAGTCCACTGCCGGCGACACTCATCTTGGTGGTGAGGACTTCGACAACACGCTCCTCGACCACTTCAAGGCCGAGTTCAAGCGGAAGACCAAGCACGACATCTCGGATGACCCCCGTGCCCTCCGCCGCCTTCGTTCTGCCTGCGAGCGTGCCAAGCGCACTCTCTCCAGTGTACCTCAGACCACTGTTGAGGTCGATTCGCTTTACGGCGGCGAGGACTTCTCGTCAAACATCACCCGTGCTCGCTTTGAGGAGATCAACGCCACCCTTTTCAAGAGCACCATTGACCCCGTTGAGAAGGTTCTCAAGGACGCCAAGTTCCCCCGCGAGAAGGTTGACGACATCGTCCTTGTCGGTGGTTCGACTCGTATCCCCAAGATCCAGTCGCTCGTTTCTGAGTACTTCGGTGGCCGTCAGCTTAACAAGTCGATCAACCCCGATGAGGCTGTCGCATACGGTGCCGCCGTTCAGGCCGCCGTTCTCACTGGCCAGACTAGCGAACAGACCGAGAACCTCGTCCTGCTCGACGTCACACCACTGTCTCTCGGTGTCGCCATGCAGGGCGACGTCTTCGGTATCGTCGTTCCCCGCAACACCACCATCCCGACGAACAAGAGCCGTACATTCACGACCGTTGAGGACAACCAGACGACTGTCACCTTCCCGGTGTACGAGGGCGAGCGCACACAGTGCCGTGATAACCGTCTGCTCGGCGAGTTCGAGCTGACGGGCATTCCGCCAATGCCCCGCGGCCAGGCGGAGCTTGTCACGACCTTTGAAGTTGACGCGAACGGTCTCCTTAAGGTCTCTGCATTGGACCGTGCATCTGGCCGCAAGGCATCCATCAGTACGTCATCACTACTGAACCATGATGTCTGGCCGGTTCTAACCTCTCTTTCACTCTTTCACAGACATTGTCAACTCGGTTGGTCGCCTTTCCGGTGCGGAGATTGAGCAGATGATCAAGGATGCGGAATCGTTCAAGCTGGCGGACAAGGAGTTCAGCGCACGGCATGAGGCCAAGTCCGACCTCGAGGCCTACATCCACCAGGTCGAGAGCACGATCACAAGCCCTGAGATCGGGATGAAGCTCAAGCGCGGTGCCAAGGCGCAGGTCGAGTCGGAGCTCGCACGCGCACTCGAGAAGCTCGAGATCGAGGACTCGACGGCAGACGAGCTCAAGAAGGCGCAACTTGGCATCAAGCGCGCGCTGCAGAAGGCGACCGCCGGTCTCGGTCGGTGAGAGGTGTATCTCGCTCGAATCTGTACTGTTCGTTCGGTGGCCTCGCTATGTCGCGCTTCTTGTACTTGCATCGTGGAGACAAAAATGTCCGTGTTGTAGCTCTTGGCGCCTCGCCTGTTTCAATTACCATTTCTTCTTCATTCTGCGGCTGAGCTGAGCCGGATTTGCGTGACATGTTGGGTGGTGGATTATGTAAATGGATGGTGTCATTCAGTGCGGCCGAGCTGCGGCCAACTGTGTGAGGCAAGTCCAACCAACCGGTACCTGGTCGGACTAATGTCAAGACATTAATCGTCAGACGCCTGGCGTAGACACAGAGCTCGAACGAAGACTATCGAGCTGGATTACGGTACATCAAATTCATTACCGACTCGATCAAATTCACCAGTAACTCCGCTCACGCGACCGTTCAACAGTGTCTCGAGCAACGGAAGGTCTGAGCTGCCTCTTGATCGATACAATCATGATAGATAGCCAAAACCATGAGTTATTGGCGAGGCGTTCATTTGCGCTATCAGCCTGTCGCCGATGTCGGACTTGCCAGATGCCGGCGACGCTGCCCGGCGTTTGTGTCCAATGAGATACCTTCAGGAACGGCACCTATCAAGGTGGTGGGAATGCGGCTCTCACTTTTGGCGATCGTATAAAACTCAGTCTGTCATCTCACACGAGGACAACGCCGTTCCTAACCTCCGCCACCGTACACTGAAATTTCCCATGCCGCCAACACAACCTCCTTGCACCGTTCTCGTCACCGGTACGCGCAGTTGACCAACCTATTTATAGTCTCTGACGATGTCCAGGGGCGAACGGATTCATCGGCTCGTGGGTAATTCGGCGCCTGCTTGTGGCGGGTTATATTGTACACGGCGTGGTGCGCAGTGAGCTCAAGGGGGAACACGTACTGCAGTGCTTCAAACACGAGGCAGACAAGCAGCGCTTCAGACTTGTGGTCGTTCCAGATATCTGCGGGGTATGTTTAGTGTAGAGCTTGCGTCGTAGTAGTGAACTAATATCTCAGCAGGAAGGTGCCTTCAATGAGGTTCTCCGGTACGATTGCCACTGACCGCTGCCCATCACTTCGGTTAACGAATTTGGCAGTGAGGTCGATGCCGTAGTTCACACGGCGTGTCCAATTGCTCCGAGTGATGAGGTCGACACTCTAGAAGGTCTGTTGTCTGCTTCGTTGAAGCGTTGCCACAATTGCTTACGCTGAAGCAGCCATCATGCAACCTGCGCTAGTAGGCACGATGAACCTGCTTCGAAGCGCGCATTCTTCTGGGTATGGTTTTCTCAGAGAGTTTCGCCAAGTTTAAACTTACTCAGTTCCGACCAGGACACGGGTGAGGCGAATTGTCATTACAGGCAGCGCGGGGGCAATGCTGAAACCTGGCGCCAACACGGCCCACGAGTACAACGCTGTAAGGCTCCATTCGCGTGTATAGATCATATCTGGTGTATCTAACTCCATGCGTGCAGGATGACTTCAACGAAGAAGCCCTGCAAATAGTCTGCGAGCAGGGCGACGGCGCTCGATTCTTTGAGCAATATTGTGCCGCAAAGGTTCTGGCGGACCGCGCTGTTTTGGACTTTGTTCGCGATGAGAAGCCATCATTCGACTGCACGATCTTGTTGCTGCCTCATGTTATCGGAGTGCGTCAAGTCTGCTGGTGTTTGACGAGACGAGACTGACGGCCACTACCAGCCGGAAATTCTGCCAGGCAAACGGAGCATCGCAGACCTCAACTTCAGTAATCAGAGGTTCTACCACCGGTTCGGCCACCCGGCGCCGCCTGGGAAGGAGACCTCAGACGCATTGCCTTGGTTTGACGTCAAGTACGTGGCGATTTGCAACTCTCGCCGCAGTCGGACAACTGACCCAAAGAACAAACTTAGAACTGGTGCCGACGCGCACGTTCGCGCTCTCAGCAGCACAACTGTGTCTAATAGGCGGGTGTCCTTGTCCGGCCCAGGAACCGCTCTGCAGGACTGGTGTACGTATCAATGTTTATGAATCCGACTGTAGCAAACTGAGTCTTTTACAGATGACGCATACCATAGCATACAGCCACCGCTATGGCTCGCCATTCCAAAGGGGATGCCTGGACTTGGAGACAGCGTTCGTGCAAGGTCTGTCTGCTCCTACTCTTCTCGTTGATTGGTACTAAGACAGAGTGTCCAACCGTTACAGACTCGAGCACATAACGAACGAATCTTCGTTGTTCGGTTTGAACCTACCGACACTGGCACAAACAATCGGCGAAACTCTGAAGTACATCGCTGTAGCCGGGCTCATAGAACAGTAAGCATCGTATCTGCTAAACGGCTTGATACGCTGACATTGTATTGCAAGGCCGAGTGGTGTCCCCTTGCGTGCAAAGTTGTGACATCGCCGTTACAACTCATATAATCGAATCTCCTAGACCTCATCTTACTTCCGTTACTAGTTTCCGGGACGACGGGATGTACTTGCTGCTAGATGTCTTTGATCTGATTGAACAACTGTCCATTATGAGACGCTGATCACGGGCTGACGACTGGGATCGTGAGACCACTGTATGATCTGTTCGAGTACCGCTTGCCAGTGATCTCTGCTTCGCACTTTGCGACCTCGTATCAGCCGTAGAATAAGCATCATTCTGTGGATTGTCAGTCCCCGTGACGCAAACCACGAAGGTTGTGAACTTGAAGCTCGGATAATGTTTTATCGGGAGCAGATCGGTCTTTGAAACCGTGCACCCATTTCTCCTTTCCCCTCTTCTTATGCAATGACATTTGACCATCGCCGCATCACTGGTCCCGACTGTCTAGGAAGACGAGCTCGATGGTCCAGTGTCTGCGTTCTCCAGCACGCGCATTGGCCGACAACCGAGGGACATTCGACCGATCTGTGCGTTCACGCGTCGCGCGATCGCGCAGACCGTGACTCAACATCTGCAAACCGGCCTCATCACTCAAGCAAATGGCTCCGCGCACATCGAGACTGAGAGAACTAAAATCGCGTGCGCGGTGTCAGTCCGAACTTCAGTTGTTTCGCTTCGTGATAGCCGAGCTCATGGATCATACGACGCAGCTACCATGCTCTTCAGCTCAAAAACGTTGCGTACAGCGACAGGGGCCGTCTAAATGTCGAGTCAAGTTTGCGCCGTTCGCTACAGAGACGCGACGGGTTCCGAACGAGGCACGTTCAGCCACTGCTCGCTGTACGTGCAGTACAAATCTGACGGCCAGCATCGCAGGACACAGAAGACAGATCGATTGCAACACTTGTTCACCAAGCGCTTCTGCCCAAAGGTTCACTGGTCGTCTTCGTGACGGTTCTTGAGATGAATTGGCCGGGGTCGCTGCCGCCACGAGTATCGCAGCAAGTACCGCCCTCGCACATGCGGGTGTGGAAATGATTGGACTGGTTACCAGCTATTCAGCAGTATGTCGCATCTATCCTTGAGACAAGACGGATGCTAATCAAGCGGCGCCACAGACCGTCGTAAACGGCGAGGTTTGGCTTGACCCAACAGAGCACGAGCAGAAGAACGGCACTGTTATGCTCGGCCTAGCGTGTCTTCTAGCGCTGAGAACAGTGGCGAGTACCTGGCAGTCTGGGTTGCTGACTGTTCCGGAGGTCTTTCAAGTACGTCGTCCGTTCAGGCAAACCACGACGCAAACTGACTTGACTCGATGCTTCAGTGCATGAAATTATGTCAAGAACGGTGTAAAAATGTGCATTTCGTCGTCGCCAAAACGCTGACGACGCAGAATCCATCCTCGTGAACTTTCTGCTGGCTGTGGATTCGGCTTTGGAGTTCATCGCGCATTGATCATAAGGCGAAAGGGACTGTCGTCAGTGGCCTCTCACGAGTATCGCCACACCAGTCGGTGGCGAAACCCGTCGTCGTATATAACCCTGCTCTTCGAATGGTGCCCTCCGTCCACGTCCATCGCACGAGACGAATGGGGCAAATCGCAACTCGGAGCTATCCGCGGTCAACAATTAACCACACTCTACACAGTTCCAGGCCAGTCATGGAACGTTGCAGGCGAACGGCAGCACCGAGCGATGCGATAGTGAGCTGATCACAGCTGGCCATCGCGACCTTGCGATCGTCGCAACTCGTGGGCTATTGAGATCTCGGGCCGCAAGTTTCGCGCAATGTCGAAATGGAGCGCCTCTGCTCTGTGGAATGGAAAAGAATACAAGGGCACGTGACCAATGCCGGGGTCGGAGACAGAAGGGAATTCCGGGGAAATGGAACGACGGTTGGAACCGGATGGGGCCCCAATGTCTCGCTCTTCTTCTTCGCCGTCCCTCGCCCACGACAGAGCAGAGCCGACGCGACCAGGCTACAGGTGCAACACCTGGCTTCAGCTACACCGTAGCGACATCTGACGTTTCTTGCATGTAGTTGCGACCGGGCTTGCCACCAGCTTTACCTTTGACGACCGTCAAGACCGAGAGGCGTCGAGCTCATGCGGCTGAGCTTGAGCTCTTCTACGGGCCCGATGAGCGTGAGTGGTGTTTGTGGATGTGCTATGGCTGTCTCTGATTCCCGTGCATTCAGCCCCGTGCTTCCAGCGTCATTGGCTAGAATGGAATGCGACGCGTCGCCTGAAATCTGAGTTCGAATCTCTGGTAGCGTTCCTTTGCCTCCGTGGGTCGTTCCAGACGCGAGGCTTCACCTTCGCCTTCTCGTTCCCCTCTCATGCTGTGGCTGGTACCATCGAGCGCGAGCTTCACCTTCACCTTCGTTCCATGCTGTGGCCGGTGCCATCGAGCGCGGGCTTCGGCTTTTCGCCTCCATTCACATGCCGTGGTCGGTGCCATCGAGCGCGGGCTTCAGCTTCCCATTCGCGTCCCATGCTGTGGTCGGTGCCATCGAGCGCGGACTTCAGCTTTTCGCGTTCTTCGCCGTGGTTTGCTTCATTGAGAGTTGGTTGCGGGTCACAGCGCGTGTCGTGCTTCGTTTCTCGGTTTTGGTTATGGCTGGGGCTGCGCCCCTGTTCACAGCAGGCGCCAGCTCCAGCTCTCGACGAGAGCGGTGCGTGATTGCTTCTCCCTTTTATTCCATGTTATCCGCATACTTACACATCTCCGTGAGCTTTCTCTCATACCAGCTTCATGGGCTTCCTAGCACATAATCGACACATGTACAATTGGACTCTCCAGCAGTAAGGTGCGGTGACTCCAAAACTACCGACCGCTTTCAACTCCCGACGTCGGTCTATTTTACGTTCAACTGATACATCGGACTGTTTCAGACCCAATTTCATCCCTTTTCGCTTCGCAACACTCATGGCACTGTATGTTCTGCGCTTTTCTCGCAGCCACGGTCAATACCATACCCTGCGGTGCGCCAGCCTCTTCCGCGTTTCGATATCATACTGCATACTCAAACATCATTCATTTATTATCTACTCGCAACCTCTTCGTCGTGCAATGTGAGTGGTGTGTTACTGCTTGTGGTATATGCGATCTCATCTCGACAATCCAATCGGCACACCACCTGCCATCCGCGCCAAGGATAATTTTTCGAGGACATTGGCCACTATGGCGTGAGGTCGAGCCCGCGTCCTACCAGTGGAATCTGCCGAGCCAGATCTTGCCCTGCTGCCACACCGACTAGCTACTGCACTACCCTCATCGACTCCCCCGTCCTGTAACACGAGTCACTGCACCACGCCACAGTATTTCTGCCTCTGCGATCTCGCACCGTATCGACGTCGCTGCCCACACCTTGACATTGTGCCTCCTCTCTGTGAGTCTGCCGCTCAGATATCTTGTGGCGGCGACGGTTCTGAATTTTGGCAGTAGTCGATCCAATCTCCTCGACTACAAGCCGCCCATCAGCACACTCTGCGTATCAGCCAAGCTCAGTGGTAGCAAGGGCGTCGAAATCGTCACTTTGTGCGTCCACCGTCTGCACGAGGCCGGATCGCCGCCTGACAATAAGCATACAGATCTGAGCATGGACAGTCGACACTCTATGACACGCGTTCTGTCGTGTTACTCCTATTTTTGCCACCAGGACGACGAGCTTAACATTCAGCTCGAGACTTGCAGCGCACTCGAAGCGGGCTACATAGGAGGAAGACGATGAGGTCGAGGATATGGTGTTGGACGACAAGGAGAACGAGCCTGACGAACAGACGGTGTTGTAACCCATAAAGCCATTGCGGATTCTAGAGAGTGAAGATGCCATCTCCAGACGAGAGAAGCAGCGAAGGTAGAAATCCAACGGTTTAAGTTCAAAGACACTTTGATTCCGAAAAGAGCTAGTGTTTACATTGCGGGAACATAGACCTCAATAGCGGAACGAGACTCGAGGCTGCGGCGACGCGCCGTCGCATTCGACTTGGTCGTCGCCCAGACCGCCTTAACGAGCGCCTTGATGTCCGGCGCGTATGGATGATGGTGAGTGCGCACGGCCGAGCGAGATCCAGACGGCGTGTCGAGCGGCGACTCGTCCGGCGTCGACCCAACCGACGACAGGCTCGGCGACGAGTCTGTCTCGCTGTCAGTCTCGAATCCGGCCAACCGACGTGCTGCCGCGCGGTGACGTGCGAATGTCGGGTCGTTACCGTCTTGGATCTCTTGCCTAAGCAGGCCGCCGAAGCTGCGGAGCTGCTCGTACACTGGGTGCGCTCCGAGGTCGACACCGAGCAGGTACGGCACGTCGGCGAACGGTTTGGCCATCGCCTTCCACGTCGGGAGTCTGAGAAGTTGGTCAGTTTGTGTACATGAGACATAGCACAAATGAAATGACTTACGAGATGTCCGCAAAGTATGCATGCTTCTTGGCCTCGCGGATGCGGAGACGGCGTGTAAAGTTCTTGACGAGCAGTCCTCGGACGAGGCTCTCGAACTCGGCACCGTAGGGTGCGCAATGCGCGAGCTTGGGCTCCGATACCACCATGAGCTTGTGGTTGTACACGAACGTGAACATGAACGGATGCCGCAATGAGTCAAGCGTCAGCATCGACAATGTCACATCTGCATCAGAGATAGGAAACGTACCTCGCCCGCCAGCTCAGACAGAGTGATGCCGACAGCCCACGCATCCACACGCTCGTCGTACCGCTTCGCCAGTACCATCTCAGGCGACATGTGCGTGAGACTGCCGCAGATCCCGTTGAGCTTCGGTGCTGAACGCATGCGCGAGGTCGGCTTGTCGTAGACGTGGCCGATACACGGGTCGCTGATGACGAGTGCTCCGTCCTGGTCGACCATGATGTTGCTCGGCTTGATGTTGCGGTGCACGATACCGGCCTTGTGCATATGACTGACGCCGGACACCTAACGAAAGAACAAATCAGGTCAGCACGAAGCGAACAAAGACCCCGGAACTCCGTGTGGCGAACGTACCAGCTGTGCCGCCCAGACATACATCTGCGTCGGCTCGATGGTGACACGGTGCCGGCAATCGACTAGATCGCCCAGTGAGCCGCGGTGGACCTCGAAGACTAGTGCTGGACGACCCGGGCTGGTCTCAAAGTCGGCGAGAAGGCGTGCGCAGAACGGCAGACCGTGTCCGTCGTTGGCATTGCGCATGGCCTTGAGTACTGCGAGCTCGTCCTGTGCCAGGTCGCTGTCCTTGGGAGGACGAGTCTTGACTGCGTAGATGCGACCAGAGTTGTCGTCGGCGAGTGCGGCGGCAAAAAGCGTCGCGGACGGGCCAGCTTTGACGACCATCTTGAGCGTCTGGTTGAACGACTCGGTGCTGACTTGGGCTGGGAGGGCCGAGCGGACTTCTTCGTGAGTCTGCTGAGCAGCGATACGAGCGAACTCGGCGACCTGTGGAGGTGGGTTAGCAACGTCGACGCAGTGTACAGCGGGCCAATGCAGACGTACCATGGAGCGGGTCTGGTAGTCGTCAACACGCTTGATGCATGCGGATGAGGGGAGATAGGTCTTGGAAAGCGACATAGTCGGGGGATGACGGGTGGTAGACTCGAGTGCGGGGGATGCAAGAGTGTCTGAGGCTGACCGACCCCCAACCCTGCTGGTTTTATAGCTTTCTGAGCAGCTGACCGTCATAGCACAGCACCTGCAGAGACCAACAGAATGTGGAAAGGGCGACATGGACGTTGCATGCGGTGCGTGCGCAATAGGCAAGGAATGCGAGAAGCCCTGCAGAGCCTGCGCGATCGACCTGGCAGTAGACTAAAGTCAAAATTGGCGGTCGCCTTTGCCGCTCCTCATTGGCATTCCCACTGGAGCAGCCTGAGCACCCACCAAGTGAGTTCGAAGTGACTATGTGTTGAAAGCGCGTGGCTGGCAGAAGATGTGCAGGTTTGGCTGGTGATCGGAGGTGCCGGTCGACCTGAACATCGCGGAGACGATCGCGCCAGGCAACAACCCCGGAATGCCAGCGCCGCCGACGCTGGAACCACCCTCACCAAAGCTCCGTCCGGTTCAAACTGCAAGAGGGAAGGGACGAGCAACTGGGAGTGTGCCTTGTGGGCACGGGACGCTGGCTGCGTAAGACGGAGCCTGAAGATTTCCCCAAGCCGACAGCCACAGTGGCAGACTTCGCCGCCGATCCTGAGGCTTTTCCTGTAAGGTGGCAGTCCCCGCTCGTTCAATAAGACAAGAGCGATAGCACAAGGAGAGACTGGTCTGCAGTTCTGCGTGATTGACTTGGAGGTGAGGTTGCGATAGCAGCTCTCGGTATTTGTTGTATGCGCAAGGCAAGCTTGGAAATCCCGCGGAGTTCATTGGATCACAACAAACAATTGCGGGTACTGGAGCTGAGCGGCTGTTGGGTTCAATCGTGCTTTGACACGTGCGACGAATATAGCTGGTGGGCGGCGTTTTGATCGGTGCATATATCCTGAATACAACAACGGCAGCCAATAGAATACCGCGTAAGTCCTATTGTGATGCTGTGTCGGATGAGTACGGTGAGAAGGAGTTAGGTGAGAGCAAGGAGCCGAGTGACGCGCCGCGGACTGCGAAATCGCGTCAAGGCCCTTGTCCTCCTCCTTCCATCCTTTTCTGACCATCATGGCCGATATCGCTACGCCCGAAAACATGGCGGCCAAGAAGACCGTATTCATCGCCAATGTTGCCGAGAGCGTTGACGAAACGGCACTGCACGAAACGTTCTCCACGTTCGGAGACGTCGTCGACGTACAGCTGCCGCTTGCCGCAGCCAACCCGAATCATACGCAAGGTACGTGCAATACTACCCCGCGCATCTTATTGTCAAGATTGTATTGACCTGAGGTACTAGTGTCGGACAGGAGACACCGCGGGTTCGCGTTTGTGAGCTTTGCAACGCCAGGCGACGCGCAGGACGCGATCGACAACATGGACATGAATGTGTTCCACGGCAAGGTCATCAAGTGTTCGATTGCAACGTCGACTAAGATGGCTGCACAGCCTGCGGGCAACCGTGCCGGTGTGTATCTGCTTTGCACTGACTGTGGGTGCGCGGAGTATGCTGACTCGTACTAACAGTCTGGGAGACGGACGATTGGATGCGAGCCCATGGCAACAAGTCTGGCAAGGGGAGCGAGATGCCTGCAGAATCTGCAGAGGCTGCGGCAAGCCGGCAAGAAGGCGAGGAGGATGCGATGGAGGAATGAGCGCAAACCGCGCAGGTACTGTACATATTTGCAAGTGACATATACACTAATGTATCGATACAAAGCCTTGAAGTTCATCCTCTCTCAAGCGTTTCCACTTTCGATATCATCCTTGAACTCTGAGCGGGCCTTCTTGATTTCGCCTTGCATAAAGACGAGCTCGTCCATACGCGCTAGCTTGGATGCGTCTGCTGGATGTGAGAGTGCCGCGCGCAGGTCTTCAAGCACGAGTCTCGTCTTGCGGCCGCCGTCACTCGCCGCATCGCACACGTTGAGGATGTACTCGATGAGGATCTCCTCAAGCAGTGCCGCGCTATCCTGCGCGCCATGGTACTCATCACCAAACCCGAACATCATGGGTTTCACTATAAATTCCGACGCGTCAGACAGACTCGGGATATTCAGTCAGTCAATACGCACATTCTTTGACAAATGAGCCCTTGAAATTGTGCGGCTTGCGCGACCCGCGCGCATTGTTCTGCACAGGAGCCACCTGCTCACTGGGCCGCTGCATAGGTGCGGCAGGCGTCGCGCTTCCACTCGCACCGCTCGGTGTCGGCGGAGGTGGTGCACGGTACGGAGTTGGTGCCTGATGTCCTGGCCCTGGCGGTGGTGGAAATGGAAATGGGAAACCGCCAGGCGGCATGGTGAATCCGGGTGGCATCCAGCCAGGTGGAAACGGTACAGGTGCGCCGCCTCCCTGCGGTGGACCTGGAAAAGGTTGACCAGGATTCATTCCAGGCGGAGGCATCATGCCGGGGAACATGAATGGCGGTCCGCCAGGCATTCCAGGCAACATGCCAGGTGGTAGTGGAGGCAGCCCTGCCATACCAGGCATGCCTCCAAAGAAGGCTCCTGGAGGCACCGGTGGGAGTGGGGGCGCGCCATTCTGTTGTGGTGTGGACGGCGTGGGTGGCGATCCTGCGCTCATCGTGGATCGAGGAGGAAGAGTGACAACGCCACTTCGCACTCCGACGAACTGGTTCAAACGAGGATTCAAAGCCCAACTCCCATGTATCAAACATCGACGAGAGTTTGGTCATCAGTCTATGTCATTCGCGAGCTCTCAAAATGACTGAAAACGCGGTAAAGCAAAGGCTTACATTCATCGGCAAACCAACCAACCCCTGGCCCTATGCTCGAGACCAGAACCAAATAGTTCTTACTCCGGACATCGAATGTGACATTTCTTCGTTATCTCCGCTTGTGACGCGAGCTCACCATTTGCAATCTGTATCTCAAGTCGCGCTACCGGTATATGCCGGGCCACGTCTTGCCTTCGTGCGATGCGGAGCCACCTGCTATGGCTCCTCCTCGCGCCAACAGTTCTCGCCAACGCTGCTGGCGACGCGCAGAAACCTCTCACAGACGGCTCTAAGGTGCGCACATGGTCTCAATAGCACACCAGAGGCTGACAATCGCGTGCAGGCTGGTGACACACCAGATGTGGCCTCTGCGCGTACGTCTGCATCACATCACCTTGCCCTGCGGTGATACGACATTGATTATATATACAGCAGAATCACCCTCCGCTGCAGCAAATGCCCAAGCAGAATATAACCAGGCTGTAGAAATGCTGTCGTCATTGTGGAATGTCCAACTGCCGAAACAACAGGCTGATCCTGAGAACGGACGGTCTCTTCTCAGTGGCTACAACGGACCCATCGCGTCCGTGCTCCGAATAGGTGCTCAGGTTGTGTATCAACCTTGGATACCCTGGGTCCTCAGTCTCTTCACCGACCGCGGCGCGGCTCGAAAGTTCGAGGAGGCCAAGACTCGCGCGCGCACTGCCATCGAACTGCTTATTCATAGTGGTGAACTCGGTCATACCGATTCGTGGTATACGCTGGCCGACCTCTATCTTGTGCGTTCAAAGCTTGAACATTACGAACTCGCAAACTGACATGAGCACAGTTCCCACCGCCAGTCCTGCCACGCGACGCGCACGCGTCGTTCGATTTCTACCATCGACATGCGGACTTGACTGGCAACGCGACTTCTCAGTCGATGCTCGGCTTCTTCTACGCAACTGGCTATGGTGACGCCACGCAGCAAGACCAAGCCAAAGCGCTCCTCTACTACACTTTCGCCGCGAATGGCGACGACGTTGGCGCACAAATGGCCCTCGCATTCCGCCACTGGTCCGGTATCGGCGTCAAGGAAGATTGCATGAGTGCGCTCGAGTGGTACGAGGCTGTCGCTGAGAAGGCAATGGCCATCTTCCAGGCTGGTCCGCCTGGTGGACGAACGCTGCCACTCACAGCTACTCGCCTGTCCGACTTCGATGGTGGTGCGTTTGGTGCGGGTGCTAGTGTCTCCTCGACGGGCTTCAACATCAACCGTAACGTCAACCGGGCTCACCGAGCGCGTGCTGCTGGCGAGAAGTGGTCGGACGTCGTGGCTTACTACATGTTCAACGCCGACCGTGGTGACTTGGAGTTTGCGCTTCGTCTCGGTCGAATCTTCTACCAGGGCTCGCTCTATACCGTTGGTGGTATCGGTGGCGGCGCGGAGGCAGTCGGCGCGGTTCCCCGCGACTTCCACAAGGCACGCTCGTATTTCCTCAAGGTCGCTCGTGGCGTCTACCCTCGCGACTCGCCTGCTGCCCCGTTTGCTGGTAAAAAGGACGGCGTAACAGACACACAAAAGGTCGCTGCGGCCATCGCAAGTGCGTACCTAGGTCGCATGTACTTGCGAGGCGAGGGTGTACGACAAGACGCGCGCGTGGCTAAGATGTGGTTCGAACGCGGAGCGGACAGCGGCAACGCGGAGTGCGCGAACGGACTGGGCATTATTCTGCGCGACGGCCTCGTCGACGGCGTCAAGGACACCAAGAAAGCTCTCGCGCAGTTTGGTGTAGCGGCCAACCAGGAGCATTCGGAGGCTCAAGTCAACCTTGGCAAGCATTTCCTCGCACGTGGCGAGATCACGCACGCACTCGTGTACTTCGAGGCGGCGGTCAAGAATGGTTCGCCGTTCGAGGCGTACTTCTACCTTGCGCAGATCAATGCTGCGCAGGCATACGCCGCTGCAGCGGAAAACATTGGCAGCGGTGGCTCGTGCAGCGTCGCAGTTTCGTTCTACAAACACGCAGCCGAGCGCGGCGCGTGGCGCAGCGACAACTTGCTTGGCGAAGCCGAGAGTCTATGGTTCCGCGAAGGTTCGACCTCTGTCGACCGCGAAGGCGCAATGCTTCGGTGGTGGCTGGCCGCACAGCGCGGGTTTGAGAGCGCACAAAACAACCTCGCATACGTGCTCGACCAGGACCGCAACAGTTTGCGTCACACGCCGTTCGCAACGCCCGCGTCGAACGAGACGGCACGGATTGCACTTGCATACTGGATTCGTAGCAGCGCGCAACGCAACATCGATGCGCTGGTCAAGGTTGGCGACTACTACTACCACGGACTCGGCGTGTCGACGAGCGAGCCTGAGCATCTGCGCTGGGAGAAAGCTGCAGGGTACTACCACGCGGCAGTCGAGACACACGTCAGCGCCCTCGCAATGTGGAACCTCGGCTGGATGTACGAGAACGGACGTGGAGTGACGCAAGACTTCCACCTCGCGAAGCGCTACTACGACATGGCGCTCGAGACTAATGCCGAGGCGGCGTTCCCTGTTTGGCTGAGTCTCGTCAAACTGTACGTGCGCAGCGTCTGGTACATCATCAGCGGCGGGAGGGAGAAGGCGCTCACGCTGAGCTTGTGGGGCGACGACGACGCGGACTCGTGGCATATTACGCGTGCCAAGGACGAGCTCGTCAGGAGGCTGCGCGGAGAACGCTTTGTCAAGGGCGAAGGTGCCGCTGGAGCAGGTGCCAATGGCGGCACAGAGGGCGATGCCGATGGTGGCGACGCCGAGGGCGACCTCGAAAACACGCAGCCGCAGCCAGACGAAGACCCAATTCAGTGGGCACGCGACCGGAGGAACCGCGAAGAAGACGAGGTCAACGACTATGGGCCAGACGACTACTGGGATGGGAACCCAACTCGCCAGAGGAGACGAGCTGCAGACGGAGAAGAAGAGGACGATGACTTTGGGGACACCGTTATTCTGCTCGTCCTGTGCGCGGTGGTGACCGCACTCATCTGGGTTCGCGGGCGGTGGGTCGAGCGCAGGAGACAAGAAGAGCAGCAAGACCCGAATGCACCGCCGCCGTTCCAAGCCCAGGCTGTATTATTGTAAGCTTCAAAACAAAATGTTGCAAGATATAGAATTCATGAGGCGTTGTGTCATCCTTTAGCGCGTGAAAACAGTGAGTGCTGCGGGCCGGCTATGATGGAAAGGGCACGAGAATGAGATACTCGTGGCCGTCTGGAAGCTCTCCAAGCGGCCAAGCAATGTTGTTGTCGCAGCCTTCGTGCCATTGTTGCAGAGCGGCGAGCGGTTCGGCGTGGTCAACAAAGAATCCGGTATTTGCAAGCGATACTTGGTCGAACGGTGTATGTTCATCGAAGAGCTTTCCGCAAAGTTTCGCAGACCGGAGATATGCAATGGGAGCGCTCTCGATGACTTTGTCGGCGTGCATTTGGATGAATTTCGTATCCAAATCATGTATGCGAACCTCTGCGATGAATTCGAATGTACCACAGTCAGCGATGAGGCGTTGTGATGAGGCGAACCCAAACTAACCAGCGCGTTTGGCAAGTGCAAGACATGCAGCAGGATGCGAGGAGGCCAAGCCCATTATTTCGCACGGTACGTCTCCCGGGAGACAGCGTAAGAGAGCAGTGGCTATCCCTTGCTGTCGGTGAGACGCAGCCATCACGAGCTGTGTGATCCAGCAAACCACTTTGCCTGCCGGTCGTGTGAGCGCACATGTCACTAACAGCTTTCTTTAGGATGATGCACCATCGCTAGTGGTCCAGATAGTGGCGAAGGCGTGGCCGATGATCTCATTCGTATCGGGGTGCATGCAGAGGGCGAGAAGGTTTGTTGCGGGCTCTGGTGCGCTGAGAGACTGACTATAAAGGTGACTCGCACTCATCTTTACACGCGCGCCTCCAACACGAGTTAGGGCTATGTATGGGTTAGCTAGGAACAGGTGGCGGACGAACCAGGTTTTAGTGGTGCTGGCGCATTGACTGCCCAAGTGCCGTATGCATTCGAGAAGAGACGAGCGCAGGCGGTAAGAGTGCGCTGATCAATCTCTCCGCCTTTCAACACACAATAGGATAGCGAGATCGTCGCCTGAATCGGCATGTGAGCGGAGAAAGAGAGTACAAGAACAGCTTGGCGGAGTTGGCACGTCCGTGCGGCCGTTTGGAAACTCTCGCGTGGGAAATCAAAACTTCAAGTCCAGTGGCGTGAGTGGGAACTTTACGCGACGCTGAAGGCGGCTGAGGGCTGGTGTGGTCGGCTATATGCAGAGACAGCTCCGTCAAGCCATGATTCTTAAAAGAGGCACGCTGGTCTGACTCCAATAGTGGTAGTTGCCTTAGGAAAGCCCCTTGCGCGGAGATGTAACGCCTATTTGTAGCGTCATGACATAACCACTAGCCGGTCGTGACGGGCAGAAGGCGCGAAACGGCTGAGGTCAGTGCGCGAGTGCCATCTCACCGGCTCCGGGGGTGTTCAGAAGCGCTGTACTTGGAGAAGATGGACAGAGATCGGGACGATATGACGCAGAATGCGGTAGTACTTGACGATCAAGACAAGAGACCACAGCAAAGTGTTGACAACAAAGGAAGATCCGCTTTAGATTGACGTCACAAGGGAGGTTATTTGTGCAAGGTCAAGCGAGATTTGAGCAAGACGTAGAGAAAAGGATGAGGGAAAGAGTGTGGGCACGATCGGGCGGAGCGGAGGTCGGACTCGGCCGTTGACTCTGTCTTCCGGGTTCGTTTCACGGGCGTCGCGCGATGGGCAACACACAGTCGTCAAAGGAGCGACACGAGGACCACACGGTCGACTACGGCCAGCTGGTGCCGTACGGCTTGTACACATCTGGCAATGAGTACCAGGTGCCTACAGTGGTCCAGCTCATCGTTGAGCGCAAGCTGGCCCCGTTTTATCGGCCACTTGAGGATTATGACGAATCCTGGGACGACGAACGTATTCTTGCAGCCCGCAAAGTATTCCCTGCACCTGGCCAGGATGGTACAGACGAGACAGCAGCAGCAGCGGCGGCACCCGTGCCACCGCCTGCGCCATCGGCGTCTACCACACTGTCAAAGTTCAGGTCAAAGGACAAGGGCTCGTCAGCAGCCCACGCGGCGAACGGCGGTGACCACGCGGCCCGGGTATCCGAGGCTGCCATCTATCGCGGCGCTGTCGAGTGTCCCATCTGCTTGCTCGTGCGTGCTGGCCGGGTTCCGCGTAGCTCTGCTCCCTGCTGACCACGGGTGCAGTACTACCCGGCCAACATTAACCACTCGCGCTGCTGTGACCAGGCTATCTGCACCGAGTGTTTTGTTCAGATAAAGCGTGCAGACCCGACTCCGCAACATCTTGTCTCTGAGCCTGCCGCATGCCCTTACTGTGTTCGAGATAACTTTGGTGTCATCTACGCCCCGCCTCAATGGCGTGCGGGAATCAACGCGGACGTGAGTGATTATCGTCACTCGTATTCGTGGATTTGTACTGAGTCTGGTGCAGCCACGCCTTGCGCGGCCCGAGCTGCTTGCAACCCAGTCTTCGTCAAGCACGGGATCCAAGCGCAAGTCGATCAGCCATACATCTCCCGATGTCGTCACGGTTGACCAGATCCACCCGGACTGGGAGCAGAAGCTGGCACAGGTCCAAGCAGCAGTTGCTCGCCGCGCCAACCGTCGTATCATCATGCGCCAGGTCGGCGACCGCCTCATTCCCGTCGGCGTCACAAGTGGACGCGTAAATATAACCTCTGGTGCCCACGGTTCTGTGCTCGGCGACGGCACCGGCGCACTTCTCGTCCCCGATGCACCGAGCAATGGACAGCGAGGCAGCATCCACGCCGGTGACGAATCTGGCCGGTCCACCAGCCGCACCAGAGGACAGGGCCGCAACCAGGACCTCAGCCAGTTGCTGGGTGGGCTTGGACTCGGCGGCCAGGACCTCGAGGAGGTATGTCCATTCTGCCGTGGCGTGCTGCGCGCGGTTCGTTCGTTTGTCATAAAGCGCCGGCTGACAATTCGTATGACGCGACCCGCTCCAATTCGCTGCACATACACAGCTCATGATAATGGAAGCGATGCGGCTCTCGCTGATTGACCACGAGGACCAACAGCGGCGTGAACGCGAGTCAGCAGCACGTACCGCGAACGGCGATGCCAGTACTTCAGCTGCTCCCACGAGCAGCTCTGCGCCACCCGCACCCGCACCACTGGACACTGCGACACCCCCATGGTCTTCTCATTCACATTCGCACTCACAAGGAGGGTCGGGCTCGCGTGAGCTTTCTCCAACGGCTGTACAGAACCTCACCACGAGTGCACTCGGGCGTGCAGCACTCAGCGGCGCACTCGCGATCGGGCTGCCGTCGCCACCGTCTCAAAACGCGCCGCTACCTAATCATCCGCCGCTCTCGTCGTCGTCGAGCGCATTGGGACTTGCTGCACTGGGTGGGGCGCTTGCGATTGGGCTGCCTGCACCAGTACAGTCATCCGGCGACGAGTCTGCAACAAGAGAGCCTGGGGAGCCTCTGCTGGTGTCTGTGCCCATCGACGCTATTCAGGCGGAGACATTGCTACCTTCGGAGCAGCAAGCTGTGGCGAGTGTGGCACCTGAGCCTGTGCCGACACCCAGCGGCAGCATCGAGTCGAGTGTGAATGCACAACTGCAGGTGCCGCTCAAACCAGAACCGGCGACACCAACCACAGCGACGGCCTCGCTTAACGATACAGATTCCGGGCGTGCCGATGGCCCGAGCAATAGTGCAACATGAGCATCGTCTCACTTGCTCGCCCACACGGATCAGCTTTCCCCCTTGCCTGCTCTTACATCTCTTTCACCGGGTCTCTTCTTTACACTAGTCTAGATGCACTGCTTTGTGCGTGCGAACATCCCCAGTGCGCTCCCTCCTTGGTTTGCCAACTTCGTCTCCGCGATCTCCTGGACGTCTGACAACCCCTTCCGTCGATCCCCTCGCTCATGTTTAACTCGGCACGTCGAAGAACACGATGTTTTTAAGGATTGGTTTTGCAGCGAGAACTGAAACAAACGAAGATGTGACGATGTTCCAATCCGACAGAGGTAGAAGCATGATCATGGATTGTGCTGAGACGTGCACGCATATGATACAGTAAAAGATGAGAAGTTAGGTCACTATTTGTCCACCACGAAAGCGAGTAAACGCCGTCCTGTCGAAGATTATACATCGTCAGCATCGGTCCTCGATCGCAACAAAGAGGGACGAAGAGAAGGATCAGACGAAATGGCGCTGGCATGCGCACTAAGGAATGCGACAAGAAGAAAATGTCGCCCTTTGCATCTCGGCATGGTCGATAGGCCGGGGAAAGGAGAATAACATCATAGAGAGGAGGCTAGTGACGAGGACACTCACATGTTGGAAGGTTTGGGAGGTGCTGTACAAAATAAGATCGGACTCTGCTCGCCGTTGAGGGAGCAGGCCTTTCAACGGCCGGCCCAATGAGGCTTCTCGGGGTCGGGCTTCTGCAGCTGGAGATGGTGTCAGCGGTGCGATGCAGAGATGATGATGGGCAACTCACAGCAGGCGCCTCCGGGAGTGTCTCGCCTCTTGCAAGCGCCTCCGTGCGCTGCCGTTGCTCGCGCATCAGGTCGACCTTGCGGCGAATATCAGGTGACATCCTCTGTCGATCGCATGTCAATACGATGATCACCAAAAATTTTCACCCGAGAGAAAACGTACGCGATAAAGTTCGTCTTCCGAGGGAACGGTGACTTTGGATTCCGGGCGAGTGTTGGTTGGTTTTTCTCTCAGCCCACGGGGGAGAGGGGCGAGAGCGCACCGCGCATGATAACGTAGCCGAGACCAGTGCCTGTGCGAGAGAGCGTGAGCAAAAAATGTCGCAGCACGATCGATGCGGCGGGAAGGACGTACAGCCAGCGGTGATCAGTGCAAACTTGCCCCACGGGATGCCGGATGCCATGGTGGTCGGCGATGAGGTGGACGAAAAGAGCAAGACAGAAGGGAGAGCTGGCTGTGCGGAGCTTCAATGGCCTTGAACGTAACTTTATAGGATCCGATGAGCGTCAAATCTAGATCAGTACGCAAAGACAGAGACTTCTGTCTCCTCCTGCTCTTGCTTCATTCTTAACACAGATGACGAATGAAATTTTCATAATGGACACGATTGTCGGCATTTCGGGTTCTCGGTATGCGGACACGGGCGCCCGCCCCTGCTTGGATTCTCTTCCTCACGCTTCGAGCTACTGACTCGACGCAGCTTACGGGAGAGGGCTTCGAGAAATATAAAGCCTCACCATGCGGAAATCAAGCGAGCGAGTCATCCTCCAGACTTGTTGATCATTCTCCTTTCGCCATGCCCTTGCTCGAGATCCCGTACACTGTCGTCGACGCATTTGCCACCATCGCCTTCCGCGGCAACCCCGCTGCGGTCGTTCTCCTCGACGAGACTACTGATGCGGCGCTCACTGAAAACGCGCGAAGCCTTCTCGCCCGCGAATTCAACCTCCCGATGACTGCGTTCGTCGTCCGTGGTGCGGCGGCACAGACATCAGGCAGCGTGCTCGGGCCGTTCGGTATCCGCTGGCTTACGGCGACTGCGAGCGAGATCAAGTTGTGCGGGCACGGTACGGTCGCGGCGGCACATACTTTGTTCAACCAGTATGCGGAGCCAGGCAAGGAGGTTGCAGTCAAGTTCGAAACGCGGTTCTCGGGAGAGCTCATTGTCACGCGTGGGAAGGATGGGAAGATTGGGCTGACGTTCCCGGCGGGTGAGCTGGAGCCTGTGTCTGCAGAAGTGCTGCAGAAGGTCAAGGAGGTGTTGCCGAAGGCGTTTCCTAAGCAGAACGGCATCGCGGACGCAGTACGGGTGGTCAGCACTGGCATTGGAGCGACCTTTGGGACGTATGTGGTGATTGAGGTTGACAATTCGGTGGACATCGCATCGCTAGAGGCGCACACCAGCGCTCTGGTATGTCAAGATATGGCATCTTGGATGAAATAAGCTGAATATTTTGTTTCACTAGCTTGAGCTGGCACCGCTTGGAAACACCAGCCTAACCAACGCAGGGCCAGAGGCGCTCCAGTCCGCTGGGGTCAGCTTCGTGTCGCGCGTGTTCATCCCACTGCACGGCATCGATGAAGACCATGTCTGTGGCAGCGCGCATTGCCTCCTGACACCCTACTGGGCCCGGAAACTCGAAGCGGAGAATAAGGCTCTGCTGGCCAAGCAGGTTCGTCATTGCATTCAGGATTCGGGGCTCGTGTTTCGAAGCAGCTTCTAACTCGTGTTTTGCGTCACTTAGGTGAGCGGACGTGGGGGAGATCTGGATGTCGAGTTCGTGGAGTCCGAGAAGATTGTCAAGCTGGCTGGGCCGGCAGTAACAGTGGCAAAAGGAACGGTGTTCGTGCCTGTCTGAGAGTTAAACTCTGCAAGTCCAGGTTTATTCGAGCTCTGTATTTTTCATATGTAAAGGTCATGTGCTAGTGGAGGACGAAGAGGTCGCCGTGACACCGGACGCTCGGGGCTGAAACCGAACAGCTCGGACGAGAGCGAACTTGAAAGACGCCGGCGAGGAAACGATTCGGAGTGTGAGCGAGTGTCAAGTATCACACGCAGAGGATTAGACTTTGAACTGCTTCTTCGGTATTGCGCCATCGAGGGGCGAGTCGCCGGGTTAACAAGCGTAATGCCCGCTTTGTAATCACCCTGTTTGTAGAACTTGGGGTACTTGACGTGGCGTCCCACTTACGGTCACCCTGCGCGCTCAAATCAACGAGTTCCGAGCTCCGAGAGCGAACGTGGCTATCCTCTCGCTCTTTCCCTCTCTCGCTTCTCCGCGCCCCAGCTTCCCGCCATGGACGCACCGTGGGCCTCGTCGCCAGCCGACGTCCTCGCTCACTTCTCAGTCTCTGCCGAACAGGGCCTGTCGCCTGCACATGTTGCCAAAAATGTAGAGATCTACGGCAAGAACGGTGAGCAAGCCAGTCCTGGTTCCGGAGCCGCGCGTTTCACCTAGCACTGCTGACGCTGCTTGTAATGCAGAACTGCCTGAGGAAGAAGGAACTCCTTTGTGGCAGCTGGTGCTCGAGCAGTTCAAGGACCAGCTCGTACTCATTCTGCTCGGATCAGCTGTCGTTTCATTCGTGCTCGCTATACTAGAGGACGGCACCAGCTCTCCAACCGCATTCGTTGAACCTTTGGTCATTCTGCTCATTCTTGTCGCAAACGCGGCAGTTGGTGTTATTCAAGAAAGTAAAGCCGAGGCTGCAATCGACGTATGTGACTTTTGCGCGTCCCCATCAGCCACCCTGCCTGACCTCTAATTTTCCCGCATAGGCTCTCCGCGAATTCGCACCGGATGAAGCCAAGGTCCTTCGTAATGGTCGCACTCTCAAGGTTCACGCCAGCGAAATCGTGCCTGGTGATATTGTCAGCATTGCCGTCGGCGACAAGATCCCTGCCGACTGCCGGTTACTTTCCGTCGCATCCTCCTCGTTCCGTGTCGACCAGGCAATTCTCACTGGCGAGTCTATGAGCGTAGCCAAGTCGCCAGATCTCGTCCCAGACTCCAAGGCCGTCAACCAGGACCAGACATGTATGCTGTTCAGTGGCACCACTGTGGTCAATGGCAAAGGTACCGCCGTCGCCGTTCGCACCGGCCAGAAGACAGCAATTGGTCACATCCACCAGAGCATTTCCAGCCAGATCAACGAGAAGACTCCGCTGAAGCGCAAGCTCGACGATTTTGGCGACACGCTTGCCAAGGTTATCTCGGTTATCTGTGTCCTGGTCTGGCTCGTCAACATCCGGCACTTCACCGACCCGGCCCATCATGGATTCCTCAAGGGCGCTATTTACTACTTGAAGATTGCAGTTGCACTCGCTGTGGCCGCCATCCCGGAAGGTCTCGCAGCAGTCATTACAGCATGTCTCGCCCTCGGCACTCAGAAGATGGCGAAGAGGAACGCGATTGTGCGCAACCTGCCCAGCGTCGAGACCCTTGGTTGCACCAATGTTATCTGCTCGGACAAGACTGGCACGCTTACCACCAACCAGATGAGCGTCTCATCGGTATGATGCCTTTTGAATTGCTCGACGCATATGCTGATTCTTGGCGTAGTTCACTGTCGTTTCCGGTGCCCACGGTGTCGAGGAGTACTCTGTTGAAGGCACTACATTTGCCCCGCACGGCGCCATTACCTCCCAGTCCGGCAAACAACTTTCGGCCTACTCTCTGACCGAGCCGCTCCTCCGCATCGCCGAAATTGGCGCCGTCTGCAGCGACGCAAAGATCGTATTCCAGCAGGACAAGAACGCATACTCCAACGTCGGCGAGCCAACTGAGGCCGCACTCAAGGTTCTCACCGAAAAGATCGGCTGCACGGATGGCGAAGTCATGAAAGCACTCAGCTCACTGGCACCCAAGGAGCGCGTCAGCGCGGTCAACGATTACTACGAGAAGGCACTCCCGCGTCTGCTCACGTTCGAGTTCTCGCGCGACCGCAAGATGATGAGCGTTCTCATCCGCGGTGGCCCGCTTGGTGCCCGACTATTGGCCAAGGGTGCTCCCGAGTCCGTCCTCGAGCGCTGCGACACCGCCATTACTGCCAACGGAATCGTCCCACTTACGGCCACTCTGCGCGCGCAAATCAGCGAGCACATGGCCACGTACGCTAAGAATGGCCTCCGGACACTTGCCCTCGCCTACGCCGACCGTGCCGACACCGACGCCAACCACTACCGCGCGAACAGCACAGCCGAGTACTCGCGTTTCGAGAATGGACTTACCTTTGCTGGCCTCGTTGGTATGCTCGACCCGCCCCGCCCCGAGGTTCGCGGCGCTATTGCGCAGTGCAGGGCTGCCGGCATCCGGGTTATCGTAATCACTGGCGACAACAAGGGCACCGCAGAGGCGATTTGCAGGCAGATTGGTATCTTTGGCGAGAACGAGAACCTTACGGGCAAGAGCTACACCGGTCGCGAGCTTGACGCGTTGAACCAGGACGAGAAGGTTGAGGCGGTCCAGCGCGCGAGCCTGTTCAGCCGCACTGAGCCTGGCCACAAGAGCCAGCTCGTGGATCTGCTCCAGGGACTCGGTCTTGTCGTGGCGATGGTAAGCCGTTTTTCCTTGTCAGAAATTCGTCTGGTGACTAACATGACGGCCACAGACTGGAGACGGTGTCAACGACGCGCCTGCACTCAAGAAGGCTGACATTGGTGTGGCGATGGGTAGTGGAACCGACGTCGCGAAACTCGCCGCGGACATGGTCCTCGCCGACTCTAACTTCGCGACAATAGAAGGCGCCGTAGAGGAAGGCCGTTTGATCTACAACAACACGAAGCAGTTTATTCGCTACCTCAGTGAGTGTTCACCGCAATGAAGCGAAAATGCTCCTTACTGACCTCCGCCCAGTCTCCTCTAATATCGGCGAGGTCGTCAGCATCTTCCTTACCGTACTCCTCGGCATGCCTGAAGCACTAATCCCCGTCCAACTTCTCTGGGTCAACCTCGTCACGGACTCTCTGCCAGCAACCGCGCTGGGCTTCAACCCGGCCGACCATATGATCATGCGCGTGCCGCCTCGCAGCGCGCGCGAA
>Ga0247815_10000454_pt1 | contig 32080 bp, 22 predicted proteins | sample UWRJL194509B1_FD_181014 | JGI IMG/M metagenome (GOLD analysis project Ga0247815, IMG submission 181014) | Plant litter microbial communities from Arlington Agricultural Research Station in Wisconsin, United States - UWRJ-L194-509B-1 | ecosystem: Environmental > Terrestrial > Plant litter >...
AGCGAAAAACGCCGGGCCTCCTGGCGCTGCTGTCCAACGAGAAAGTGGATCAGTCAGTGACAGGCGCTTGGGCAGTGCTTCGGCCAACGCCTCTTCATCCAGCGCTTCGAGATACTCACGCACCGCGAGAGTACTCAGCGACGGATCGCGCCAGTTAATTTCATCATCGCCAGGTACGCCACGTTGCCGACTGGCATCTGCCTTGATGACGCTGGCGTCGACAGCAAACCCTTCGCCCTTGACCAGACCTGCGTCCATGCAACGATGCAGCACCTCATTGAACAGCCAGCGAAACAGCGAGCTGTCACGAAAACGACCGTGCCGATTCTTGGAAAACGTAGAGTGATTGGGGACTTCGTCATCGAGGCTTAAGCGGCAGAACCAGCGATACGCCAGGTTCAAATGAGCCTCTTCGCACAACCGACGTTCGGAGCGAATGCCGTAGCAGTAGCCCACCACCAACAGGCGAATCATCAGTTCTGGATCAATCGATGGGCGCCCGATTGGGCTATAAAAATCGGCGAGATAATGGCGCAGATCGCTGAGATCAAGGCATCGATCAATGCTGCGCAGGAGGTGATTGGCTGGGATGTGATCTTCAATGTTGAACGAGTAAAACAGTCTCTCTTGTCCGCTCGACAATTGTCCCATCATGCTGCGAATCCTCCCGCTGGCCGATGACCTGATTTTGCCGCAGGCCAGGCAGGAGATCTACTTTTTCAACAGAATCGACCCATTAGCTGTCATTCGTGACGGGTAGATCTCGACCAATACCGGCCCCTCATAGCCGCTGATGTTTATCCAACGGACAGCTAACGGAATCATGTCCCGTAGATGCAATCTACCATTAACCACATAGGCGGGGTGGGCGGCGCCGGCAGTCGCTGCGCTCCGACTGCTCGGTCGGATGGCTGTGGAACAGGTGGCCGGATGTTGGTGGGCTGGATGGCGTGGAATGCGCAGGGATGGTGCCACATGGCAAGAAAGGCCACCTGACGGTAGCCTTTTTGTGCCAGCAAAACGCTTACTGCAGATTAGCGATTAACTCGTTTGTGCCACTTGTTGTAGTAGTACGAGTGATCCTCGTCCCGTCCACCGGACTCGATCCAATCATCATACTCTGGGCTGTGTTCCCAACTGTTTGACATTTTAGTCTCCTTACCATTTCAGTTAACCAGCGCTGCGGAAGAGCGGCACACACTGTATCGGCAGTAAAAGTAAAATCTTGAGTAAAGAATTATCATGAGACTTTCTGCTCTAAAAGCAGGAGTCGCGTAGGCTCTGCCCAGCCGGCGAAGATAGGCTGCATCTAGATTCTTTGCGGGGCGCTCTATTTCAAAAGTCTCTTAGCTATTCCGGCTCTGCTGCTCAGCCTTGCGCTGTTTAAGTAATTGAATTGCAATGTCTTTTTCTCTTTGTGAACTCCCCGAAAAGGTACGATTATCTTTAGCCACATCAAGTAGTTCACTGCTCTTTTTGCTTTGGAAATCTTCCTTGATTTGTTGGCGTTTTTGACCTTCTTCGATAACCGTCTTGCCAACTGCTACGACTGCTTTTCCTGCAAAACCTAAAGCTTTCATGAAAAATCCAGACATTCCCTGCTTCCTTTACAGTAATGCGAAAAACAACATTTTGGCATGATAGTATCAATACGACATTATGCAAGTAGAGCTTCATAATTTATCAGGCGAAATGTGGCGTCGAAAAGTACGAGCAAAACTGAATCGGCCCTGATTTCCTAGACGCAGTGACGGCTGGTTTTGGCCGATTCTGTTAAAAAAGTCGGCCTTGGTTTCCACGGCAGAAAAGTACGCATCTGAGATTGAAATCCTTACTTTTGGCTGAGGCTTTCGGGCTCAGATTTCACGTAGCAGCGTGCAAAAATGGCGTTTTCCCCGATCAATTTCCGGACAGTTTGAGCGCAGCGACTTTTTCAACACAATCGGCCGATTGCTGCCAGTTGACGTATGGTTTCAAGGAGCGATGCAACGTACGTCAGCTTCAGCGACAGCTGTTTGCTAGCGGCCGAAGCAATCGTGACCCGTTCAATATATCGCTCTGAGATGATGTGGAGTCCGTGGATCTTTCGTGCTGATCTCGGGTTCATTGGGGCGTTTCTCGTCTCCAAGAAACAGGGCGATTGAAGACTCATGAGGATGGAATGCGGCGCCTCCAGCTACCCAGTCAGCTATGGCTTCACACTGAGCAAGTTCTCTGTCTACGTGCATTGGCATCAATTTTTCTGGAGACGAAAATATGACGAGGAGCAATCGATTGTATTCAGCTATTCCGAAGGGGAGAACCAATGCATTCTCAAACGGCATGATTTTGAAATGCAGGCGCGTGCGCTTTACCTCCAGAAGAACGCTGGAAATGTCTGCAAAATCGAACGCCGGTATGGCAGGCGCTTTGAGGCAGGCGGACAGGTAGCGAATAACGTTTTCAGCCCAACCGTCGAACGACAGTCCGCACGGGTCATCCAGGTAGATCAAGTGGTAACTTTGGGGGAGAAATAGCCTTTTGAAGTATTCAAAATCTAGATAGAAAATTTTCGCTGAGAACGGAGCGTTCTCTATCAGGAAGTTCGGCGCGGCGTTAATGAGAAATACAAAGCATGTCTGAGGGGGCAGCTCATCCACTGAGCCGTGGCAATGAAGGCCTTCATCATGACCGTAGCTAAAAATCTTGAATTTGTTTGGGAGAATATCGAAGCCAAATAGCTCTTTCATGCGTGCATTTTTCCCGGATTTTTCTAAAGGTTGTCTGTAAGCTGAATGTTTTCTGAGCGTTTGTTGGCTCGAAAGGACATGTTAGTTCGGGATTTTAGCGGTTACAGCCGTCGATCTGCGTGGCCAACCGTGCCGGGCATATTGCGTCCGATGACTGTAGCCAGTTGGTGGATCGCTCGAACGTCGACCCACACGGTCTCTATTCTTAGTATCTGGTCCCAAGATAAATTATGGTGATCGTGCAGGTGATGGAACGTAAAGCAGATACGTTGATCCTTCAGGCCGTCGATGTGCTCAATCCCAACGTACCAGTTGTAATAAAAGTCTGTATAGATCCGTGCAGCGCGCTCTGGTGTTGGTTTAAGAAAATACCATTTAAGAGGAGGCATGGTCACAAACGAGGTCGCCAGTATTAGACCGTCGTTACTGTTCCCCGGATCCTGCTCTTCATCAAGAGTCAGCGGTCTGTAATACTCAACGGTACTCTCTAACTCTAAATCCTCTCCCTCACAGCCCTCTCAGGGAGTACCTGCCAGCTTTTTGTAATCCTCCACAATGCTCCTGGCGCGTTGAACGCACCAATACTCCAACTCCGCCAAGTGACGGTTGAGGGTCATTAGCCGTTCAATCTGATCTCCTGTGAAACCTGCCTTGTTCACTGTCGCGCTCCGCCTGTTGGGTGTGCCGCTAAGTATGGTGACGCAGTACGACCGAACAGGTCGTGGTCGAGCGCGACCCATTTGGTCGCAGAATAGGTAACAATGAAGACCTGAAACGAGTGCCGAGACCCTGAGCCAAGAGGAATCCGAGTGCCATCCAATTCCGGAAGAAACACATTGAGCCGTCAGTGGGAATTGCTGAAGCTTTTACCTACGCGTGGAAGCGGATCCACGACGAGGGCGTTGCAAGAGCAGCTGGCCGAGATTGGATTCCCTACCACCAAACGCACAGTTGAGCGAGACCTAGAAGATTTAGCCACCGTTTTCGCGATTAAAAAAAATGATAAAAGCATTCCTTACGGATTTAGCTGGATGCCGCCGAAGAGCATGCAGATTTCGGCCGTGACGGTTCTTGAAGCGCTGACATTGAACCTTGTCCAGGAAACGCTGAAGCCCCTCATTCCTTCTTTCATGCTGGGGGCGCTACAGCCGCATTTTGAGCTGGCAACTAGTAAGCTCAGCGCGCTAGAGGGAAAATCCCAAATCGCGAAATGGCCAGAGAAAGTCGCTAGCGTCCCTGCGTATTTCCCTTTGATTGCACCGACTATCGACCCTGACACCCTCGCGTGTGTGCAGCAAGCGCTCATGAATGAGCGCCAACTCATCGGACGGTATTGTTCGATGCATCGTAGCCACTCCAGTGACGTTGTGCTTGAGCCATTGGGGATGATTCAGCGAGGGCCAATCACCTACCTCGTAGCAAGGACTCAGTGCCATGACGATGTTCGTAAATATGCACTTCACCGCATGAGTGATCTGAAGGTCTCAGAACAGTCATCAAAACCGACTGATGGCTTTGATCTCAAGGCTTATGCGGCTTGTGGTGCCATGCAGTTTGGCGATAATGCGACCGGTACAATTACGCTTGAGGCCTGGGTCAACACAGGGTTACTTCGGATGCTTAGAGAAACACCTTTGTCCGAAGATATGGAAACGATGACGTCAGATGACGGCGGCTGGATACGCGCGAACGTCGCTGACAGCTGGGAGTTGGAGTGGTGGTTGTTATCCCACACCGGCTCCATAACCGTGGTCGCGCCTGATTCGTTGAAGCAACGCTTGGTCGAGCGCTTGAGAAGAGGGCTTGAGCTTTATGCTGACGAATGAAGCTGTCTTTGCCCGGGCTGTTGAATATCTCCGTAATGCCAAGCGAGTTGTGGTTTTCACCGGCGCTGGCGTTTCGGCGCAAAGCGGCATCCCCACCTTCAGAGATCCACTCACCGGCGTGTGGGAAATATGAACCAGCGCAGCTAGCGACCGTAGCAGCTTTTCGCAAAGATCCGGCGCTTGTCTGGGGATGGTATGAATGGCGCAGAGCTTTGGTGGCTAAGGCTCGACCGAATAAGGCACATTGCGTAATTGCTGCGCTTGAGCGTCTTGTGCCGGAGCTATTGGTGGTGACTCAGAGTGTTGATGACGCTCCACAAGCGTGCGGGTAGCCTCAGCGTTGTTCACCTGCAGGGCAGTCTTCAAACGGCGCCGTGTTTTGCCTGCGCGCGGCCTTATGCCTTGCCGTGTAGCCATCAGGCAGAGTTATCTGCCGGTTTCAAGGAACCACCACGATGTCTGCGCTGCAATGGGAGAGTTCGGCCCGGCATCGTTTGGTTTGGTGAAACACTCCCGCAACAGAAGCTGAATACGGCGATACGGGCTTCCAAGAAATCCGACTTGTTTTTATCGCTGGGCACGTCTGGTGTCGTCTGTCCGGCTGCTCAAATCCCGGAAGTCGCCAAGCAACATGGCGCGAACGTTCTTTACCTCAATACCTAGGCAATCGAAGCGCCGGACGATTATGTGCTGGTAGGGCGAGCTTGGGACAACCTAGTCAGACTGCTTTCGGCAGCCTTTGGCGATGCCGTACCAGTGTAAGCATGCCTATTTTTTAGAACGAGATTTCGTGAGGTACAAGGAGTAGTTATGCTACATGCATTCAGTCACAAGAAGTCCCGGCTCTATCAACGCTATCTTGGTCATCGAGACGAATCCAGCGAGCGTAGAGTGACAGAGGAAGACGAGATCACTTCGTTGATGATGGGGCCACTGGCATTTCTCTCGCCTGCCGCTATCGCCGCATTCTGGAGTGCAGTCGTCAGGCTGAGGAACCCTGATGTCGAGTTCCCTTCGGAATCACCGAGCCGAGCAGATATGCATTTCTGGCCACGGAGAGGAAAGATCGAGCCGGATCTTCGTGTAGATTTGGCATGGGGCAGCGACGTTCGAGTGTTACTGGTCGAGTTTAAATGGCGGGCCCCTTTGAGCGGGGAGAACCAGTTGCATGATCAGTGGAGGCATTACCTTGTGCCTCAAGAGCGTACAGGCGCATTTCATCTGTTTATTGGCTTGGACGTCAGCGAGGGAATCAACGCGCTCAATCGTGAGGACATATGGCATGGCAAGCTGCTGATGCGTTCTTGGTTCGACGTTCTCACAGCCGTTTCAAGCATCAAGACCGGTCCGGGGTTGGAACTTCACCTTTGGAGCGATCAGGTTCAAAAGAGCCTGAAGCTGTTGGCCGTTCAACCGTTCCGTGGCTTTACCTTCGAGCGCACGTTGGCATTGCCGGATAATACGGCCCCTGCTTTTTTCACCGGCTGAGCACGAGTCTGATAATTGGAGTGCAGTAAGAATGAGTGAAGTTGGCAAAACAATCACCGAGGCTGTCGCTTTTGTTTCCCGCATTGGGGATGAGTGCGAGGCTTTAGCTAACCTGATCAAGCAAGAAGTCAGCGACGTGTTTCTCAAGTCGCAGTCGAATAACGTGTATAAGCCAGGCGAGTGGTCGAGTAGCTACAAAACAGACACGAACGGCTGGATATTCAGCGACGCAGCCTGGACGTTGCCGCTCACACTCAAGCGTAAGCAGAAGGCGACAGCGTATTTTGCTTTTCAAATTAGCTTTCTTTGTGACAACGCAGAGGGTGGCTTTAGCCCGGAGCCGTTATTGCATATTAACTTCTGGGATGAGCCCACTGATGTTAAACGAGGCAGCTATATGGGCTTTGAGATGCATGGCATCGCTCAGGGCGCGCTGGCGCGGCTACGCGAAGGCAGCGCCAGACTCTTCCGATGGGAAGCGGAGAATGGGGAAGCAGACCGGTGGACTTACACCTTGCGACTGGCGGATATGAGCAATCTGAACGACGTTCGAGCGTTGATCTGCGATCCACTCGATCTGCTGCTTGCCGACGTTGATCTGGGTGAAGCCGCGTTGGATAAGATTGAGAACGTGGTTCGGTATCGCGTGGTGGATGAGATGCCTGATTACTATCAGGTTTTCAGCTAAATCCTCAGAGACGATGGCGACTGAGTCGCTGACGTGGTTGGTCACAGCGCTTCGTCCTACGCATGTATCACAAATGCTCGCAACGACGGTGTTTGATTGGTAGTGAATGAGTGATGGCTCAAGTATCGACACATTGTATTTGTGCTTGAGCCGTCTGGGTGATCACCTCTTTAAAGCTATGCCTCAGCACCTTGCTTAGGGTGAAAGCTACGTCAACAGGCCATCCCAGAGTGGTCCGACTGGCCGCAATCGACCCAAGCTGCCGGTGGCGAAAGGCAGAGACCGGCCGATTGTGTTGAAAAAGTCGCTGCGCTCAAACTGTCCGGAAATTGACCGGGGAAAACGCCATTTTTGCACGCTGCTACGTGAAATCTGAGCCCGAAAGCCTCAGCCAAAAGTAAGGATTTCAATCTCAGATGCGTACTTTTCTGCCGTGGAAACCAAGGCCGACTTTTTCAACAGAATCGACCCATAGCTGCCTTCAAAAGGCCTTGGAGTTGCGGTTGGGCTTCTGAAATGGTTTGCGGAGATATCCCAATGCGCTCAGAGGATGCCGGCGGCTATCCGGCTATCCGGCTAGGGCGTCGTGAGTCTTCAGTCATAATAATGGTCTCGGCCATATCGGTTGACTACGAAAACGCAAAGAGGGGTGGACTGAAATGAGTATGCCGAGTGAACGCACCCGAAGCGTGATCCAAACAGAAGCGTTTTTGCGAGAGTTGTCAAAAAGCCCCCTCATTCCTGAGGAGTACCGTAATGAAGCGAAGCGCCTTCTGCGACATTACCCTGAGTCGTCGTTTGTCTTATTCGCCGGCAAGATGGATGACCTTATTCAAAGTGCAGAACCCGGAGATCCTAGGCGGGAATTCGCCATCAGCGGTTATCACCCTATGTTCACTACGGAGATAAAGCTCTAGGCCGGTTCCTTAACAAGGTCTGCTGTTTGTAATGCAGACGCGCTTGCGCGAGGAACGTTAGCTGACCTATTCTCAAAATATATTGAGAACGGCACTATGCAGGAGGAGGGGAAAGATGAATATAGGAGAGTGCTTAAGAAAGACCTAAACAAAGATAACCCGGATATTGCATCAAAGAAGGCGCGAGATGTTACTGCCCAAGATATTGTATGCATTCTGAGAGGTATTGAGGAGCGCGGTTCTAGTTCGATGGCGGATAAAGTTCGTACATACCTAGGGGCTGCATTTCAATACGAGATTAGAAAAATGAACTCGTACTTACCTAAAATAGGTAACGTAGCGCAAATATTTGAACTTACCCATAATCCGGTAAATGATGTGCCCAAGGAGTATAGCGGCAGGCCTGAAACTCGGGCACTCACCAATGAAGAGCTAAAGCAGTTCTATAATACTATCAGCAAAACAAAAGGCGTAAGCGAAAGTATGGGGCTGTTGTTCATGCTAAATATTCAGCTCGGCGGACAACGTATCTTACAGTTATGTCGGGCCCCGTGGGCTACATATGATTTTGAAAGAAAATCTATTACTATTGTTGACTTTAAGGGTCGAAAACGCAAAGGACAAGAAAAGGTGGGAGGGGTGCGTATAATTCCGCTTGCTAATAGTGCGATAGCAATCATCCAGCGACTGAAAATTATCACCGAAGGATTCGAGTTCCCGTTCTCCGTGAGTGGTGATAAGCCGTTTCAGGTCAGTAGTTTTTCCCACGCAACTAGGGAGTGGCTAACATCGTCTAACGCAATAATTGATGGTAAGCAAATTTCCCCGTTTGCTCCCAGGGATATACGCCGGACGTGCACGCAGCAAATGAAAAGAATGGGTATCCTCCAAGACCATAGCAACGCGCTGCAGTCGCACGGGGTAGCAGGAATCGTCGCGGATCACTACCTGAATGACCCCAACTTGCTCGTTCCGGATAAGCTAGAAGCGTTAAAAATATATGAGCGCGGGATGAATAAGATACTTAAGCTGAATGTAAAGGTAGGGGCCAAAAAATGAATATTGACCTTTCTAAGTTGGTAAAAACCAGTCTTGGCACCACCGCGCTTGCAAAGGTCTAAAGGAGCTTCTATTCAAAGTCCTAGAAAATAAGTAAGGCGATACAAATCTTGCCTGCTGTATATGGATGTATATTTTAAACTTGAAATTACTCGATCAAATACATGCGCCTTGAGGCCCGGTCGGTAACTTGGTGCGGATATGACAGCCAAATGCTTGAGCGAGTGAGCGGCCAAGTTGGGGAGGATCTGAAGGTATCCATGCTGGAAAGTGATTTGGGTCGTTGAACTGGCGGCGTAGCGATTTCACATCTGATTAGTGCTGACGATTATTGACCTGCTCGCCAGGATAATGATGTAAGCCATTTCTCTGCTGATGCAGCCCTCTTGAATGGCCGGCGAAGTTGAACCCACCCACTAGTTTTTTCATTTGAAAACACCATAATGCGTGATTTTTCGCTTGTGGCGTACAGCTGTTTCCCTTTATAAAAGACATTTTTTAGCCCTGTCATAAAAGGATGTAAACCATGAGCAAAGCTTGGAACGAAGGTTATTTCACGGACGAGGATTACGTCTACGGGTATTGCCGAGAAGTCAATCCAGTGTTCCAGCGTTACTGCTTGTTGCTGCGTGGTTTTGCCAGCCTGGAAAGCGCTGATGCCCATCACTGCGAACTGGGCTTTGGCCAGGGCGTCTCGATCAACATCCACGCCGCAGCCAATCCGGGAAACTACGTAGGCACGGACTTCACGCCAACCCAGGCTGCGCATGCCATAGAATTGGCAGCTAGCTTCAACAGCACTGCAAGGCTGTATGAAGATAGCTTCGAGCAGCTCCTAGCCCGTGAGGATTTGCCGCAATTTGACAGCATTAGCCTGCACGGTATCTGGGCCTGGGTCAGCGCCGAAAATCAAAAACTGATCGTTGAATTCGCCCGTCGCCACCTCAAAACAGGTGGGCAGCTGTATGTCGACTATAACTGCGCGCCAGGCTGGTCGCCTATGGCACCGCTTCGCAAGCTGTTGAGTCTGCATGACCAGTATGCTGCTCCATCATTTCGCCCGAGCGATCGCGTTGATTCCGCACTTCAATTCTCCGAAGCGCTGCTTGCGGCCAACCCTAAATACGCCGAAGGTGTTCCGAACCTGGGTGCAAAGCTTCAGAGCATCAAAGGTCAGAATCGTCAGTACGTGGCCCATGAATACCTCAATCGCAACTGGGAGTGTTTGTACTTCACGGACGTCCTGAATTCCCTGGCGCCCGCCAAGTTGGACTACGCGACGACGGCTGTGCCATTGGATGCAGTTGATGCGCTGCACCTGAGCAATGAAGGCATGGACTTTTTGAGCGGTATCGAACATCCAATCATGCGCGAGCAAGCGCGAGACTACTTCGTCAATCAACAATTTCGCAAAGACCTTTACTTGCGTGGCGCACGCAGACTGCCTGCTTCTGAGCACCGCGAGCGCATGCTCAAAACACGCTTTGTCATGCTGGAATTGGCAGATAATGTACCAAGCACCATCAAGGGCCTTGCCGGCGAAGCTACGCTCCAGCCGGAAATCTACGGGCCTATACTCGAAGCACTGTCGGCTAAAGCCTACGCACCGAAAACCCTTCGCCAATTGTTGGTGGCCGTGGCCCCGATGACCTATGACGATGTGCAGCAGGCGGTAAACGTATTAGTCGGCATGGGGGCAGTAGCTCCCTGCCAGGAAGAAGCCGCGGAGAAGCAGGTGCAGGAACGCTGCAATGCTCTCAATTTGCAACTGTGCAAACGCTCGCTGTTCAGCAATCAAATCCAGACCTTGGCCAGCCCGGTAACCGGTGGAGGTGTGCTCGTCAGTCGCTTCGCACAGCTGTTCCTGGTTGGCCTTAGGAGCGGTAAAAAACAGCCGGCAGAATTGGCGCAACTGGCATGGAGCATCCTCACCGAACAAAACGAAGTCCTGGTCAAGGACGATAAACCACTCACCACATCCGAAGAAAACATTGCCGAACTGACTGAGCAGGCTAAGGCCTTTGTTGGAAAAACGCTGGTTATTCTCAAATCATTGAAAATCGCTTAACCATCATGCCGCGTAAGCTCTACGTCTAGGTATCTTCACCCCGGCCCATTGCTGCGGCAGGCGCAGCCCTCCCCGGCTGCTCTGGTAGCCGAAATCGATACGGCGAGGAGGTCAGTACCATCCACTCGATACGTCACGATGACGATGCCGAATCGGTACAGATTGCCGGGCAGAGCATAGATATCACTGAAGACGAGGCAGAGGGAATTGCAAAGGGGGAAAAGATAGCAAGTGACGTATATGAACGGGCTATGGCAAGGGAGGAGCGGCTGGTCACAATTATTACTAATTATTCAAGAGAAGCAGGAGAAAGTGTTGCTCAACGAGCAAGGGCTGCCTTACGGCCGACCCAAAGGCTGTTGCTAACTGTCTGGCCACTCTGCATCGGCGAGGTTTGGCGCTATCTCCCAGAATCCCGAGACTACCTAGCGACGGTGTCCAGGTTGGGTTTCACGCCAAAGCCTACGAGGCTCTGTGGTCGCGCTGGCGACACGTTTCGAGCTTGGTGCCTGAGAGCCCGCAGCGGTTCAGACTAAAACGGCTTAAGTCTCGTTTAAGAGTCCGTCGGCCACGCAGCTCGCGTAGGAGCCGTCGGTGTGATCGGGGCTGAGCCGATAGCGCTAAATCCAGCAGCGCCTAGACCTGCTGTCACAAGTTCACGATTTAGCGTGCGTGGAATACGAACAAAGTAAACCCAGCCGAACCATAGAAAAATCGGAAACAATATTAAACCGAGTCCGTATACGATTAGAGCCAAAAAACTTGCAAGGGTGCCCCCAAACCAAAAAAACAAACCGGTCTGTCGAAACGCTTTTGCAATATCGTCTAGTTCGTCAAGATCGAATCTAGAACCGTCAGAATTTTCGTACGCTACAAGGCAGTGTGCCTTGCCATTGTTTATGTCGACTGTATATATGGTGTTCATCTGTTTATTGCTGGTCGCACCCCGTAAATATTGCGGTACGACAAGTTCTTTGAAATAAACTGTTTCCCCTTCGGGAGTAGTACAGCGCACCCGCTTAAGCATGGAAAATCGTGCGTTACCACCATTTGTTGCAGCGAAGTTTTCCACTCTTACAGTGGTTTTTTTGACGTTGCTCATCGATTTCCCTCTCGTACTATACTGTCAAGGAAGCGATTGATATCACATTGCCATCTCAAGTGCAACCGTCGTTGGCCCTTCTAGGCCCGGTTGACCAGTTTCTTGAAAATATGTCTTAAGGCCTTCAATACTTTGTCGAGTCTGCTCTTGATTAATATCAGGTCGATAGCTGGCATTAGGAATCAGCGTCTCGTGTGCAAAATAGAACTCGCGACCAGTCCAAATCTGATTTCGTTCATAAGTTATCCAGAATATAACAAGCAATGGACAGAGTGCCAATTGCGCTATCTATCCTGATATGTTGATAATATGCTTAGACGGCTTGTAGGAGCAAGGGTTAATCAGGTTGCACCTGATTCTCGTAAATCGCTGCGCTCGTACTCGCCTTGGTTCCCAGCGCTACGCTTGTGAAGAAAATTAAAAGAGCCATATATGGCCGGAGTAATAAAAAGTGCTAAAACGTCCGACGCAAGCGGTTAAAAAACGCACCAGACGTCTGAATGTTTTTTTTGACGGACACGAGTACGACCAGCTCGTAGATGAGGCGAAGCAGGCGCGGATGAAGCCATCAGAGCTAATGAGGCAGAAATCTTTAACACTGCTCCTCTTTCTGTGCCGCAGGTTAATTTTGAAGCTTGGGCGAAGCTTTCATCGGCCTCCGCAAACCTAAACCAGATCACGCGTTATCTGAATAGCGGTATGAGACGGGATGTCGACGAGGTGTCCCGAATTCTGGCTGCCTTCCGTAGACAAGGCGCTCAATTCGTTTTGCGTCATTTTTCAACTAAGCTCGATGTCCTGCAGGCTGGACGGATTGAGGAGCAAGCGGCAAAATTGGGGATATGTGAGCTGGGTCCCGTTTCTGGCTCGTCGACTGAAATTCGATAGGGCGTCCGAGCATCACCACTACGGAATGAAGACCGGAGAGTTTCGCAGTGCGAAACTCTCTCGCGGCCGATTAATCATTGGAATGCAACGCTTGGTGGCCAACCAGTACCGGGCACGAAGCAACCCTTGAGAGCGGTGGGCCTAGACAGTCAACGTGACAACCATTTTTATAAGTCGGGGTTAGCTGAAAGGAGCCCGAGCATCACACCACCACGGGGTGAAGAACGGGAGAGTTTCGCAGTGCGAAACTCTCCCGCGCCGATCACTCATGGAATGCAACGGCTAAAAACTCGATGAGCTCGTGCGGAAATTGTATTGGTTCGACACTCAACCGGGTGAACGTAGGCTACGGATCAGCGTCCTCTAGATAATCAACCTGTCAGCAAAATACACGGTGTATAGCAAAAAACAGGAGTGTATAGCGGAATATCCTATACATCGCTATAAGATATTAGATGATGCTATATTTGGTGTTTTGATTACCTGTTTGACAGTGAAGAAGTCGGACTTGATGGTGTAGCACGTGTACTGCAACCTAAGTTCTAGTAAACCCTTACGCCCTCCTTACCTTGGGTCTCAGTAGTCAGTGGGATTGTGGCCCCACTTTGGCCTAGTAAACTTAAAATAACCCACTAATCTGCGTCGAAAAGATTACGCAGCTTTCACCGGTCCCAGCGTGCGTGCCTTGCGCAGCAATGCCCGCATCTGTCTGCCTTGGGTCTTGGCTGCATAGACACCATCCCTTGGTTAACACTGCATAGATCAAACGGGCCAATTGGTGGCAGTAGCCTTGATCGCAAAGCTGATGTCCATTTTTACCAAGAGCGAACGACGGCTGCTCCGATGAAGCTTTTATCATTGCGCGCATTGGGCGCGGCTTGCTTCAACGCCTGGGCTTCTCGATTCAGGAGGGTCAGGTCAACCTTCCTTAAACTCACCCGCCGCCGGACTTTCATCCTTTTTCATGATCAGATCATGGTGTTGAAACGCCTGGGCGATGGTGGTGCGCAGTTCCTTGTCGTCCCAGGGTTTGGTGAGAAACTTGTAGATCGCGCCCTGATTGATCGCGTCGGTCACTGACTTCAGGTCGGTGTAGCCTGACAACACAATGCGCACGGTTGCGGGGTACAGATCCTTGACCCGGCTGAGGAATTCGGTGCCATTCATTTCCGGCATGCGCTGGTCGGACAGGATGACGTGCACGTCATGCTTGGCCAGCAAGGCAAAGGCATCGGCGGCGTTTCTGGCGGTCAGGATCTGGTAGCCGTCACGGCGCAGCACGCGGCTCAAGGCGCGCAGGATGTTCTCCTCGTCATCCAGCAGCAGCAGGGTTTGCCCGCTGGCATTGATGCCTTGGGTCGGGCGTTGCAATTGAAGGCGCTGCTGCTGCTCGTGGAGGAATATTTCCAGATCCTTTAGCGGCATCGGCTTGGCGAAGTAATAGCCCTGGAACGCGTCGCACTGGTTCTTCTTCAGGAAATCGAACTGCGGCTCGTTTTCCACGCCTTCGGCGATCACCTTGAGGCCCAAGTGGTGGGCCATGGAAATAATGCCTTGGGTAATCGCGGCGTCGTTGCGGTCGCTGATGATTTCCTGGACGAAAGAGCGATCGATCTTGACCTTGTCGATGGGCAGGCGCTTGAGGTAGTTGAGGCTGGAAAAACCGGTGCCGAAGTCGTCGATAGCGATGTGCACACCGATGTTCTTCAGCGATTTCAGGGTTTGAATGGCCTTCTCGGCGTTGTCCATCAACACCGACTCGGTGATCTCCAGCTCCAGCAGCTCGGCGGGTAAACCGGTGCTTTGCAGCGTGGCTTGCACGAAGTCGATGAAGTTCGCCCGCTGGAATTGCAGCGGGGAAATATTCACCGCCATGACCTGATTCTTCCAGCCCTGATCGAATAACAGACGTGCGTGCTGGCAGGCGGTAATCAGCGCCCATTCGCTCATGGGAATGATCTGGCCGGTGTCTTCGGCAACGGGAATGAACTGGATGGGCGGGATGAAACCATGCTCGGCATGCTGCCAGCGCATCAGCGCTTCATAGCCGGTAACCCGGCCGCTGCGCGCATCGATCTGCGGTTGGTAGTAGAGCTGCAAGGCCTGGGCTTCGATCGCTTTTTGCAGTTCATTGCGCAGATAAACCCGCTCGCTGACTTTCTGATTGAGGTCTTCGGTGTACCACTGATAGCTGTTTTTACCCTGGCGCTTGGCTTTATACATGGCCAGATCGGCCTGCTGAATCAGATGCATCGGCTGTTCGATGCTGCCATCGGTCATGGTAATGCCCATGCTGGCGGTGATCTGCAGCTCAGTGCCCTCGATCTTGTAGACGCGGCCAATATTTTCGATCAAGCGGTTGGCCACCCGCAACACATCCTCAGCCTTGGCCAGGTCCGGCAGAATGACGATGAACTCATCACCGCCCAGACGCGCCACGGTATCGCCGGGGCGCACCTGTTGCTCCATGCGCCGCGCCACTTCGATCAGGATCAGATCGCCGATGCTGTGGCCCAGGCTGTCGTTGATCGGCTTGAAACCGTCCAGGTCGATGAACATCACCGCCAGGGTGCGATTGTAGCGGTGGCTGATCTTGCAGCCCTGAATCAGGCGATCTTCCAGCAACGTGCGATTGGGCAGCCCGGTCAGGACGTCATGGCTGGCGTTATAGGCCAGTTCCGACTCAACGCGTTTCTGCTCAGAGACATCGCGCAGCGCCACCACCCAGCCTTGCGGTCCTTCCTCGTTGATCAACGGCGCGCTGTCGAACGCCAGGTAACGTTCGCCCTGCGGCACTCGCCAGCGGCTGACTTCGCCGTGGTAACTGCTGGTGCGCGCGCTGTGCTGGCTGTCACTGAGGGCCAGCGGCAGATAATGCTCCAGGGCCTGACCCACCAGCGCGTCGGCCGGCTGGTTCAACAAGTCGGCCGCCGTCGGATTGATAAAGGTCAGCAGGCCTTTGCGGTCCACCGCCAGCAAGCCTTCGCTGACACTGTTGGTGATGGCCGAGGTGAATTCCAGTTGGGTTTGCAGACGCCGCTCGCCGGCCAGGACGGCCTGGACCAGTTGACTGTTTTTCATGACCGCCACGGCCATTTGCGCAAACTGCTGAGCGATGGCCAGGTCATCCTGGTCGAATTCGCCTTCGTACTTGTCCGAGAGCTGCAACAGGCCCAGGTTGGTCCCGTCATGGTCCTTGAGCGGCACGGCCAGCCAGCCGCGTTTGGCCGGCGAAATGCGGGTCATGGCGCCTTTTGCGTACCAGCGCGAATGGTTGTCCAGTTCGTCGCGGGTCAGCAGGATCGGCTGGTTGGTGTCGCGGATCTTGGCGTTGAAATCCAGATCGTCGGCGGCAATGGATTCGTCGGGCCAGTCGGCATATTTCTCGGACAGCGATACCGAATGAATGGCCGGCGCGCCGTCTGCTGTCTCGTTCAAATCGATGACCGACTGATGGGCGCCAAGCAACAGACGCAAGCGTTCGGCCATGTAGTCGAGCAAGGTATCGTTGTGAGTGTGACTGTTGATGATGCTGTTGATGTTCACGGCGGTTTCACTCAAGCCGCCGAGCAGTTCGGCTTGGTGCTCGGAGTGTTGCAACGCCTCGCGCAAGGCGCGCAGGGTTCTGTTGCGCTCGCTGAAGTCTTTGACGATCCCGAAGCCGCCGACGACCTTTTCATCGATGATGATCGGCAAATGCGTCAGGCCCACGTCGATCAATTGACCGTCGCGCGTGCGCAGCAGGCCTTCATCGCGCAGCGAACCGCCGGTGATGGTGGTGCTGATGTAGTCGGCGAGTTTCGACGGGTCTTCGTTGTGTACCAGCAGCGACAAATGCTCGCTGAGCAACTCTTCTTCGCTGTAGCCCGCCAGCTCACACCCTGCCTGGTTCATGCTGGTAAAACGGCCTTGCAGATCGAAGGAAAACACCGGGTCCGGGTTGAAGGTGAACAGGGAACGGTAGCGCTGCTCGCTCTGTTGCAACCGCAGCCGGTCATTAAGGTGCTCGATGGCCAGGGCCGCGAGCTGGCTGGCGGTGGTGATCAATTGCAAGTGACCGGCTGTCGGGGCGAGCGGAATCCGGTGATACATGGCGAACGCGCCGAGCATTTCACCGCGATGGGAAATCAGCGGGATCGACCAGCAGGCGTGCAGGTCGTTGTTCAACGCCGGCTTGCGCAGGGCCTCCCAGAGCGGATCGCTGTCGATGTCATCGCTGATCACCAGCTTGCGCCGAAACACGGCCGTGCCGCAGGCGCTGTCCCGGGGACCAATGGCCATGCCATGCAGCGACCGGGTAAACGCCAGCGGCAGGCTTGCCGCCGAACCGAGCAACAGGTGTTTTTGTGCCTTATCCACCAGCAGCACCGAGCACATGCTTTGCGCCGCCTGGGATTCGGCCAGCACGCAAACACTGTTGAGGATCTGCGTCAGCGGCTGATCGGTGGAGATCATGGTGAGAATGTCGCGCTGCTCCCGGGCGAAGCTTTCGCTGTCCACCAACGGCGTGACGTCATGCGCCATGGCGTACAGCGTGCGCTCGCTGGCGGACCAGCGGCCCGACCAGTGCAGGTGCACGACGGTGCCGTCCTGGCGTCGGCAACTGCCGCGAAAGTTATGCCGCTCGCCGCCATCGATCATGGCTTGCAGGGTGATCTGGGTCAGTGGCCGGTCTTCGGGCAGCAGATAGTCGAACAGCGACTGGCCGATCATCTCGTCCGGGCGATAACCCAGCACGCTGGCGGTTGATGGGCTCAGCTGGGTAAACCGACTGTGTTCATCCAGCGAGCACAGGATGTCGTCGGAAAACTCCATGATGCGCAGGTTCAGCGCCTGCAGGCTGGCGTGCTCGCGCAGGCTGGCCTGCAGCGCCAGATTGCTTACGTTCAAGTGCTGCGCATGTTTGATTGCCAGTCGGGCCAGACGCTGGCTGGTCATGATCAGAAAGGTGAAGATCAGGCCCAGACCGAGAATCAGGTTGGGCAGGTATTCCACGGCAAAACTGTCGGCCGGATCCTGATTGGCGAAGTGCTGCTGGCTGAGCAGATACCAGGTCAGCACCGTGATCAGTGCGCCGATGGCACCCGCCAGCAGCGTCAATCGATCCAGCAGCAAGGTCCGGTTGGCGGGCAGACGTGGCAGCAAGATGAGCGCGACACTGGTAAACACAATCAGCAGATGGGCGATGTAATTGAGCTCGGGCCGGAAACCTATCTGCTCGATGCTTAGCTCCTGCCACCAGGGGGTTACATGGCTCAGAACAATCAGCAGGATCAGCAGCGCACCACAGCACTGGGTGAACCACCTGCCCGCTGTCACGCGATGGGCAAAGGCGATGGCAAGCCCGATCAGGGTCAACAGCACGGCCAATGGGCTGCGCATGAGATGCAAGCCGCTGACCCAGGAAATACCCGACTCCATTGATGATGAAATCAGGTTATGCCCGACGTTATAGACGCACAGCGCAATCAGCAGCCCGGCAAACACCACGCTCAGGCGATGACGGTTATGAGCCGCACCCAGCAAACCGGCCGCGATCAATAATGCCGCCAGCGGGGCGTCGGAAAGGTACTCCACCTTCAGGCGGCTTGAAGGGTCAATCAACAAAAAACCGATCAGCCCGATCACACTGAAAGCAACCAGAGTGAAGGCAACGAGGTGGATGTAGATCTGGGCAACTACGTAGCGGTTTTTCATCACATTCCTTACATCACGGCTCGGAGTTTCAACTGTCTACGGGGGGTGATTTCAAGGATGTGCAGTTGCCATGGTATTGCCGGCCGCCTTGAACGGTCGCAGGGTTCCAACTGTTTCGGTCATTGCTGGCCACCCGCGAAGGCAGTATCGGGCTGACGCAGCGGGAGCCACAAGCGAAAACAAGAGCTTGCCTTGGTTCGCTGTGTGCTTCCAGTGGTCCGTGGTGCTTTTGTACAATGTTGTACGACAGGGTCAGCCCCATACCAGTGCCCTGCCCGACCGGTTTATCGATGATAAACGGGTCATAAATGCGGTTTGGCAAATCATGTCGCTTTTAATAATCGCAAGCTTGCTTCATTGACCGCACATTTATTTATTTCGAAATAAAAATTTTTAGCATCTTCGCCAATTCTTATAGCGCCCATTTTTTCATGGAACGAGATGACCCTTTCATTCTCTTTCCTTACGTCGAATCTGGACTTGGAGTACCCCAAACGATCAAAGCCGAACTCATACACTAAAAACGCACTCTCCAATGCCGCCAGGCGAGTTTTATCTTCATTAAGAATCCAGCTTCCCCAGCTAAAAAATTCCTCGCTCAGGTCGTAAATCCGAACAGTACCGCAGGGTGTGCAATCATTTCGTTCTATGATGAAATAAAACTGGCGCCCTGCACGCTCATCCTCTTTATACTCTTCAATCCATTCTCGTTGCGTCTGAATGCATGGACTAACAGGTGACAAAAATCTGTTGTAGCGTTGATCCATTCTAAGCTTCAAAATAAATTCGGCATCTGATACGTCAACAAACCTCATGCTTATTGATTTTGAATGTATGTTCACCCTTTCGCTCCTGATTTCCAGTATATTGCAAACACCTGATAAATAGCTTTCAGGCTGCCCTGCATTTCAAGCAGCACTTTTCGCTCGACGCTGAGCAACAGAATAAGTGTTCTCAATAGTGGTGTGTCAACGGTTTTCACTTAGTCATGACTCCGGAATTCTTCGATAGCCTGGATGATGTGTTTCTGCTCCGCCTCGGTTAGTGTAGGGTACAGCGGTAATGACAGTATCTGGCTGGGCAACAGTTCGCTGAGCGCCGTCGAACCGGGTGCTAAATGACGGTAGGGCTTATGGTGATGAATCGGCTTGGGGTAATGGATCATGGTCAGAATTCCCTTTTCAGCCAGGTAGGCCTTTAACGCATCACGGCAAGGGCAGGAAATAACAAACAAATGCCATACATGAGCGGACGGCTCCACGACCTTGGGCAGACGGATCAATGGGTGTTGGATCTGCGCCAGATAGCGGTCTGCGATGTGGCGCCGCCGAACAGTATCGATATCCAGTCCTTTAAGTTTTATCCTCAGCATAGCGGCCTGGATTTCATCCAGACGACTATTCACACCCTCAAGGTCATGCTCGTATTTGATGCAGGAACCATAGTTACCAAGGGCTCTCACAAGCCTTGCCAGCTCTGGATCGTCAGTGGTCACCGCACCACCATCGCCCAAGGCTCCGAGGTTCTTGCCTGGGTAAAAACTGAATGCGGCCGCGTGCCCCCAATGCCCGGCCTTACGCCCCTGTAAGTGAGCGCCGTGGGCTTGAGCGCAATCTTCCAGTACAAGCAGGTCATGTTGTTTGGCCAACGCCAGAATCTGCGGCATCGGCGCAAGTTGGCCGTAAAGGTGAACCGGCAAAATCAAGCGGGTTTTCTGACTCAGGGCGGCCTCGACTGCCGCCATGTCCAGGTTATAGGTAGCAGGGTCGACATCGACCAACACGGGAACCAAGTCGTTTTCCACGAGGGCAGAAACGGTGGCGATAAACGTGTTGTTCTGCACAATGACTTCATCGCCAGCTGTGAGCTTGCCCTGTTCTTTCCAGGCTCGCAGCACCAAGGACAGCGCATCGAAACCATTGCCGACGCCAATCACAAATTGGCTGTTGCAATAGACTGCAAACTCCCGCTCGAACTGAGCCAACTCATCGCCCGAGATGTACCAACCCGAGTCAATCACCCGTGCGCAGGCCGCTTTCAATTGCTCGGCATACTCATGATTCATACCTTTCAAATCAAGGAAATTGACGTGCATCGATATACCTTATTAAACGCTAGCAAGATTTTCCATGGCAACCGTGGCATCAGGGACACGCGGTAACGACAGCCCCTGCGCCATCCCAAATATTGCAGTATCACTCCATCGCCGCTTTTGGCAAGATAAAGCCACTGCCATACCTCGGTGCGGCCCTCAAAAAATGCTGACTGAACCTCACTCAAGATGGATCATTGCGCAGCATTGCTAAAAATATTTCATAGTCCCGAACATAGTCCGATTCATCGTAGAGCTGGTCGGCTAACACCAACAACACACAGTCTTCAGAGAAGTCGTACATTTCTCGCCAGACAAACGACTCAATTAAAAGACCCTGACACGGATGATCCAATCGAACTTCGATTTTCTCTTGACCGTCGTCCAACATGAAGCGACAGGAGCCTCTGACTGCAACCGCGACCTGTTTGAGGGTTTTATGGGCATGAAAACCACGTCGAACGCCTTTGCCGGTATCAAACATGTAATAAACACGCTTGACAGGGAAAGGAATATTTTTTCCCTCTTCCAAAGCAATCAGCGAACCGCGATCATCGCCATGGGCTTGTAATTGCAAAAATTGAACATTCATGGATACACACCCACACTCTTTACTAGCAATTGCTGCTGAAGCCAGGTAGAGAAACCTTTGGGATCAATAGTATAGGGCATGTGGTAAAGTTTTCTGGTGTCTGATGTACCGGCCCGGTAGATCATGTAGTTCATCTCTACACCCACAATGGCTGCGATATTAGAGAAACAAGAAAGTGCCCCACATTCTTCGGCCATCCAACATAAGGCCTTAGCACCTGGTGACGCAAACAGGATGTTGGTCCAAGCGGCACCTGTGGGGCCAACGATTAATTCAGCATTCTCCATGATTGCTACCTGCTGACTGAGGTTCTGCTCTTCCATGTACACACTAACAAATCCATGGGACTCAAGTAGCTCCGCAATTTCAGCCTGATTATATTGTCTCAAAAATCCCTTTCTGGCCAAGAACACTCGTTTTGGCAGCCCTTCTCTTGCTACATGCCGACTCAAAGCAAAAGCCTTGTCACGCAAAAAAGAAATGGACTCATGGCGAGCAAAACTATTTTCGGCCCGGTTCCACGCGTCTCCCTTGAGGTTGGGAATCAAATTATTAGGCGCCTGGATCAGCAAAAGGTCCTTTACTTTATAGGCAGTAAGGCTGTTCAAGTAAATAAACGATCTGTTTATACCTATACTCTCGATCAACGCCTTAATTGACGGAATATTTTGGCTAGCCGCGGGAATCAAGATTGGATAGTCGATGTATTCATGGGGCAGCTCCTCAACAAACTGCAGTTGAGACAAGATCTCTAACATCCAATGGTAATAATTAAGTTCGTTGCAACCGGATATCAATAATCCTTTTTCGATTTGTTCAGGTTTGCTCGTACGAACCAGCGCCAGAGTTGGGCCATGATGTAGCAAATGTGCCCCATTGTAGTCTGCACGGGTCGTGGATGAGGTGGTGACGCGCTCGATGACTATTTTCTCATCAGGCAGGATAACCGAGCGGGAAACAGAGCAGACTTGTCCTTGATGAAAATGATAGAGCGCTATTTCTGGCAAAGATATAGGGGTCGGTGCAATAGTCTGGTTTAGATACCGGGGGCCTTGCACTTGCCCTTTTATGGCGGGCCGAAAAATGTGTACCTTATTGGCAACTGCCTCATCAAGCCAAAGCACCAACAACCGTTTGATAGGGTTAGCTTTGCCCCCGAACAGTAACCGATACAGCCCAGCGGAAACCCACCCGGGTTTTGAGCAGATACGCTCATAACTGAGAAATTCAATGCGGGCTCTTAAAGATTGCAGCTTTGAAGGACTAGCTTGATGAGGAGAATATATGTTGATTTTATCTTCGCTCATGGCGAATTCGTCAATCAGTTGTTTTTGGATCTCGCGATAGTAATCACTGGCAATAATGATTTTATCAAAGGACAAATCCGTAAGCTGTCGTGGCCCAAAGACCATTTTTCCGAGAAACAAAGAACCTTGCTTCTGTTTATTATTATCAAGAAAACCTATTACTTTTTGATGGCCGCGGCAAGTCTTATAGTAGCTTACGCCACCGGCGCCGGTCCCAAAAATCAATACCCTCTCTTTGACTCTAACCCACATTCGCACGCCTACCTCTTCTTCCGTATGTTGCTCTACATTCGTGATGATCCCGCATGTGTCGCCACATCAATGATGCGCGTACATTTCATCAAGCGGCTAACCACTATTTATAATATTTCCCTTTATCTGCGCGACGCCCCGTTCATCCAGATCTCGACGGGTTTTCAGCGGCCGGATGTCGCCCTCAATTGCGCTGTTTATCCCATCAATCGCAGTCGAACCAGTGTGCTTAATAGACTTGCCCACCAAATAACGCAGTGACAATCGAAACCGGTCGGACTCATCTTCCAGCGGACGAGTGCCGTGCAACATACAGTTATGCCACAAGCCAACATAACCGGGCCCACCCACTAATTTTTGCTCCACGCACACCAACTTCCGATCTTGGTCGTCGGTATAAACCCAACGATTGTCCCTAAGACACTCCAACCGATGAGGGAACAATGTTGCCCCAAAGCGATGTGAGCCAGGGATTAAGTGCAATGGAGAATCGCGCTCGGTGACTTCATGTAAATACACATAAAGCGTCAGAAACGAGGAGGGGTCTAGGTCAACACGTCCCTGTGGCCAATCAATGATATCTTGGTGAAAATCAATACCACGGAAGTAAGTGATGTCGCGAAATGGTTTTTTAATGTAAGGCCCCAGGTTCGCCACATTTACATCTCGAATACTGTCCCGTACCCACTCGGGCAACCAGGCATCGGGAACACCACAAACAGCCTTTTTAATCACCACGTCATAGTCATCACCCAACACCGTACCAAGGACACCCGTCAGCAGCGGGTCTTGTTCGATAAATAATAACTGTGTCTCGAATTCATTAAGAAAGTTGAACGTTTTTGTCGGATTGGCGTTGAAGTGATTCTCCTGGGCGAGGTACTCGGCCTCCTCCATAAACAAGCTCGCACCGAAGTCCCGCGCAGCAAGCATTTTTTCATACAATGCCTGAACCTTACCGACGTCCAAAACCTCTCCAAAAAGGTGTACACCTTGTTCTGAAAGGCTATCGATGTAGGTCTGCATAGGGCGCTCGCTAATTCTGATGTCAGTGTATGAATACTATCGGCAGACGTGAGCGAAACTAATGGGTGACGGATGAAAAATCACTCAAATCACGTGCGTCTGTGGGTCAGTGCCCACCCGTAATATTGATTTACCGCAGGACGCTGCCGCTATTGGGAACCCAGCGACGAGCTCATTCGCCGGCGCGGCGAATCGTAATCTTAGCTGCTGGCGCATGAATAATCCGATTAGAGGTCTCAGTTGTGCGTTGCTCCTCTGCCTGTCGACGTTCCGAGTGTGGGCCGGAACGTGGGTCTGGTTGTTCTATTATCTAGCAAACCCCTATTATCCGGCCTCATACAAGGAATGTACGCAGAGGGATACTCCGCGTACATTTCGCTGTAGAATTCAGCTTCCGTCTGATCCAAGCCCAGAAGAAGCAAACATGAGCAAACTGACGCAGTCCTTCGTCAGGACCATCGAAAAGCCCGGCAGCTACCACGATGAGCGCGGTCTGATCCTGCGGGTCAGCGCCTTGGGCACCAAGAAATGGCTGCTGCGTTATCAGCTCAATAATCGCCGTCATGACTTGGGCCTGGGTGCGTTTCCGGCCGTGTCGCTCAAGGCCGCGCGGCTGGCGGTCGACACTTATCGGCTGGATCTATCCCAGGGCATTGATCCGCTGAGCAAGCGGGCTTTGCTGGATGCGCCGCAAACGTTGCCGGCGCCTGCGGTGGTGACATTCCGCATCGAAGCCGAACGCTACATCAAAACCCATCGGCAAAGCTGGAAAAATGCAAGGCACGCCCAGCAGTGGTCGCATACGTTACGCGATCACGTATACCCGTTGTTGGGTGACATGCCGGTGGCCAGCGTTGATACCGAGCATGTGCTGGACGTGCTTACGCCGATCTGGAGCAACATTCCGGAGACCGCCTTTCGATTACGTAACCGCATGGAGCTGGTGCTCGATGCGGCCAAGGCGCGTAAATTGCGCGAGGGCGAAAACCCGGCGCGCTGGCGTGGCCATCTCGACAAACTCCTGCCCCGGCAGAAACACGCAAAAATGCCATTTTCCGCCATGCCGGCAGAGGAAGTCGGTCCCTTTATTCGCCGGCTGGACAGCTTGGCCAGTACTGCGGCGCGGGCCTGTGAGCTGCTGATCTACACCGCTTGCCGCAGCTCGGAAGTTTGCGATGCGCGCTGGTCTGAGTTGGATCTGGCTGCGGGTTTGTGGACCATTGATGCGCTGCGCATGAAGGCCGGCAAAACGCATCGTGTCCCGTTATGCCCAGGCGCGATCCAGGTTCTGGAGCAGCAACGAGGCAAGCATCCGCTGTATGTGTTCCCCAACGCCAGGCACTCCGCGGGCTTGCCGGGCAATGCGCTGCGGCGGGTCATGCAGCAACTGCAGGCCAGCGAATTCGTGCCCCACGGCTTTCGCTCCACGTTCCGTACCTGGGCTGCAGAAAACACACTGTTCCCCCGTGAAGTCTGTGAGATGGCCTTGGCCCACTCGCTGGAAGATAAAGTCGAGGCTGCTTATAACCGTGGCGATTTGCTGGAAAAGCGCCGGCAGCTGATGACCGAGTGGGCCGCGTATATCCAGGCTGGCGCGGCCGAGGTGTTCAATCCTTGTCCGGAGCCAGATTGAGACCGAGCTGTGCGTCTTCTACAGGACGAGCATTGACGGGAACCTTGTGGACGTTGCCCGAATACGTCGAGGCGACATCGCTGGGTTTACTAACAGGCACGATTGCCTTGCGCTGGCCCACCAGATCATCGGGGTTGAGGTACAGGTTCATGCGGGGGATGACCTCGATCCGTGACTTCTTGTCAGGCCGCTCAGCCTGACGGGCATGCCGATCAAAGTGCCGTAATTCATGCACTGCGGTGGGCTCTTCACCCGCCAGGACGAACATCGGCAAGTTGCTGTGAATCATCGCGTCGTACCGCGAGCTTGCCGAGAAATACACCATCGCCCGTGGATGCGGAGCAACCTTCTTGTATTTGATCAGGCTTGCCTGATCGGCCAGATTGACGATGCGGCGCAACTCAGCGCCGGCCAGGGTTTGTCCTACATCGATGCTTTCCTTAGCAGACTGCTGCTCGGCGGCCTTGCTCAGCAACTCCCGGACTTTGCCCACCGCGACACGTTCGCCTCCCGTGGTGTGACCCGCCCAGGTGAACACAATCAACCGCGGACAGATATCGAACACCTGGGTATGACGCGCCAACTGCTTCATGCTGAATTGTGCACCTAACGCCTGGCGCAAGATTTTTGAGCGCGCAGTAGGCGCCAGATTCAGCTCGATACGCGTGCGTTCAATGGCGCCCATCAGCTCATCTTTGAGCTGGTTGATCTCTTGTACCCACGGCAAAACGCTTCGATTCAGCGCGAAGTACCCAGGCAAACGCATCACCGTTCCCGGAGCCTGGCCGGGCACCCGCTCAAACTGCGTCATCGCGCGCACCGTTGCTTCAATCGCAGCGGCCCCTTCCAGGGGATGAGCCTCAATCAAGTCAGGCGCTTTTTGTTCGGCCAACAAAGGCAACTGCCAGACCTGCGCAGAGACGACCCATTCAGGCCACATTTGATTAAAAGCGTGGAGTTTACTGACCAGTTGCGCATGGATTGCCGTGATATCCGTCAGCATGTAAGCCTCCAGTTATTAATACCACCCCTAACATAGCAGTTATCTTTGAAAAACGCTTTCTCCTCTGACCTTCTGCAGGCAAACGCCGAGGGGGGGAAAAGCAGTGATCAGGTTAGCAGCCGTGAGGGGTGGTATTAAAAACGTCGTTGATAGCTAGCCAGCTATATAGCTAGCTATCCCCTGCCCTGCGCCGTTCAGGCCTTCGCTTTGCGGTGGCGTTCCACGTTACTCGGCGCCAAGGATAAAGGATCAAAGATAGCTAGCTATATAGATATATATATTATTTGAGACTGTAATGCTTCTTCAGCAGCTGCTGGATGATATCGGTCTCAGTGACGCGCTTGCCCGTCTTTGCTGATTCCTGAGCTGCACCCAGTTTCAAGGCGTTGGCAATGTCCCACCGCAGGCGAAACAATTTCTGCACCGTAGGTTCCGGCTTGAAGGCTTCTATGGCGGAAGTCGTGGCGTCTTCAACGATGGCCCTCTCTGGAGCCGAGCGTGATTTGGACAAAGCCTTGTCCGCCTCCCCTCCTTCGAGGAAATCGTTGGGATCCTTGTTGAAGCTTTTGATGTCTGGCTTGGACTTGATCATCCCAACACCTCAGCGAAGAAAGCGTTCATTTCCTGAATAGCGGCGTGGTCACGCTTGAGCTCATGCACGATCGCGCCTTCACTGATGCAGCGACGGAAAGCCACACGCTCGCAGATCTTGGTTTTGAACACGCTGAATGACTGTTCCTCAAGGAAGGTCAACATTTCACCTGTGTCCTTGGTGCGGGTGTCCACTCTGGACAGCAGCATGCGCACGTCCAGGTCAGGGTTGTAGTCCCGGGCCAGGTCGACGACGGTCAACAGGTCTGTCATGGCAGCGGCGTCGAATGAACTGGCTCCAACCGGAACGATGACGACTTCGGCCAACAGCAACGCCGAACGCAGGCCCACGGAATCGCGGCCACCTGCATCAACGACAACATGTTCATAAGAGCTGGCAAGGTGACGACCTTCAGAGTTGATGGCCTTGCCTTGCAAACAAACGGTTGTCGGGCTTGGGCTGTATTCCGGGTTGTCGCGACGCCAGGCGGCCCAGCTTGCAGCGCTGGCTTGCGGGTCGCCATCGATCAAAAGAGTTTTGCCGCGTGTTGCGAGCATCGTTGCAAGGTGCACAGCCGTTGTCGTTTTGCCAACGCCGCCCTTGGTGTTTACACAAGCAAAAATGGTCACTGTGGTTCCCTTTTCCAATGTATAGCTATATATATAGCTATAAGACAGCTAGCAGTATAGCTATCTATATAGATAGCTAGCTATACCTATAGGTGCAGGATTTGCCTTATTTTTGTGTAGGACGTTTGCATAGGCTGCGACAGATCCACCTGAAATTTTTGAAGGGTTGATCACCTTGTTCATCGATGCTTCACGGACCTGGCGCTGTTTTTGAACACAAAACCGAGGCCTGCTGATTGCGCTGTTTCGAGCTGGATATCTGCGAACCCCAGGAATAAGTCATGAAACCTGCCGCAGATATTCTGTTCAAACCACGGTACAGCTCGCTCATTGGGCACTCAGCGCCACACAAGGTGATTATTCACGCACCAGCTCGCCATTTGCGGAGTTTGTCGCTTGTGCGCGCTCTGAGGAGCTCGGCTGGTGATTTTGCTTTTGCATGAAGCTTTTGATTTTCCAAAATCAGAAAAATGAGCTTCGAGCCCCTTTTTAAAATCTTTTTTTCTTGTTTTTAAGCTTGTTTTTAAATCTTGTTTTTAGCACCTCTACAGGCCTTGATTTACGTGGCCTCCAGAGGTGCATCGACTACAAATTCCGGCTATACGACTACAAATTCTGGCTACGCGACTACAAATTTCAGCCCTAACGACTACTAATTTCAGCTATTACGACTACAAATTCCGGCTGTTATCCACAGGCAAAACCCCACCCGATCGTCTCGTAAGCACGCTTTGCAAGACCGCTAACGACTACAAATTCCGGCTATGCGCATCAGGCGTCCGGCACTGCCACAAATCCGGCCTTCGTAAGCCCTGCTATCGACTACAAATTCCGGCTATGGCACCCCTGGTGGCATTTGTCCGATGTTTAGCCAAGGTTACATTCGGAAATCCTTTTCCTAGGAATTGCGTTTTCGGTGTAACGACTACAAATTCTGGCTATACCGAGCCAGGTATACGACTACAAATTTCCGGCATGGCTGTTCGACATCTAACGACTACAAATTCTGGCTATGGCCAATGGCCCTGCTATCGACTACAAATTCCGGCTATGAAAAAGGCAGGAGAAACTTCTCGCTCAAGCTTGTTACTATCGACTCCTTACCGCGCCAGGATTAGTCGATGACCACCCGAGAACCTTCATCATTGCTTGTGACCAAAGCCAATGATCTGATAAGTGCGTCCTATCGCCTGACGCTTCAGGAACAGCGTCTGCTGCTGGCAGCCATTGCCCAGGTTGATCCCCGCAAGCCCATGCCCTCCAAGATCACCGTGACCGCGGCGAGCTTCGCGGAGATCTATGGCGTGCCGATCCGGTTTGCCTACACCAACCTCAAGGAAGCGGCGGATTCCCTCTACGAGCGCGATATCCAGACCTTTGACGGCAAGAACCGCACGCGTATCCGCTGGGTCTACAAAGCGACTTACGCAGAAGGCGAGGGCCGGGTGACGCTGAACTTCACGGTCGATGTCATCCCCTACCTGTCGATGCTCAACAGCAAGCTGACCTCCTACGATCTGCGCCGTGTTGCCAACCTGAACTCGATGCACAGCTTCCGGTTGTTCGAGCTGATGATGCAGTTCAAAAGCACCGGCGTGCTCATCATCGAGGTCGAGAAACTGCGCATCCTGCTGGACCTGGGAGACAGCTACAAACGATTCAACAACCTGCGTCAGCGCGTCATAGCCCCGTCCATCAACGAGATCATGGCCAAGTCCGGAATTACCATCACCTACCAGACCATTACCGAAGGCAAGACGGTCAAGAGTCTGATGTTTCGATTCCAGGAAGCGAAACAAATGCGACTGTCCCTGGGTGATGGACTGGAAGTGATTCCAGCAGAACAGGTTGTTTTGATAAATGAATTACCTTTAGAAACAGATAGTTAAGTAAGTGATAGATAGCTATATATCTAGCTATCTTTATATCTATCTGGCTTAAAAGAGGCTTTTTGCCATAGCCGGAATTTGTAGTCGATAGCCTTCAGCCCAGGTCACCTGGCCGCTCTGTTACGCGCCCCTCAGCAGATTGTTCCGCGCCTCGGTTTTTTCGTTTTGTATGAACCACTGGGTCAAACTGTGACCGAATCGAGAGAATTCTTCGCTTTTTATCCCTGAAAAGCCCGTTAAACCCCCCGCAGGCCAGGTCTTGGCTAGCTAGATAGATGTCTATCTAGCTAGCTATATAGCTAGCTAATTAGGATATTCTCAAAAATGTTACATAGCCGGAATTTGTAGTCGATAGCCCGTTCTACGCGGCCTGCAAGGCACATTTCATTTCCGGGTATCAATGGTAGAGGCGTTCGCGCTCGCCATTTTCGGTTGAAAACAGCGATCCAGAGCGTGATTTGTCCCGGAAACAACGTATTAGCGCAGCGCTGTTCACTAACAGCCGACAAAAACCAACGTTTGCGCAGGGAATATTCCGACTAATGGCATAGCCGGAATTTGTAGTCGATAGGCCGTATAGCAGGGTGGGCCGTCGTGCTTTTCCTACAGCTGCAGGCTATAAGTCAGCGCACCTTGAAGCGATTGGCCAGGATAACCAACCGCTCATTGGAGGCCAGCAGCGCTTCGGTGCTCTTGTCGGCTTGCTGCCCGCTGTTCACCAGGTCACTGACCATATGCCGGATGGCGACCATGTTCTGGTTGATCTCTTCGGTCACTGCGCTTTGCTCTTCAGCGGCCGTGGCGATGTGTGCGCTCAGATCGTGGATGCGCAGCACGGAGCTGGCCATACCATCCAGGCCTTCGTTGACCCGTGAAGTCCGATCGGCTGTGGATTCGCAACTGGCCTTGGTCTTGACCATCGCCCCCACGGCATCGTTGACGCCCTGTTCCAGCCTGGCCAGCATCTCGTTGATTTCCGAAGTGCTCTGTTGTGTGCGTCCGGCCAGGGCGCGCACCTCATCAGCCACCACGGCAAAGCCACGGCCTTGTTCGCCAGCCCTGGCCGCTTCGATCGCGGCGTTGAGTGCCAGCAGATTGGTTTGCTGGGCGATGCCGCCGATCACCCCGAGGACATCGGTGATGCGCTTGGCGTCGCTCTGCATACCTTGAACGTATTGCGTGGCGCTCTCGACTTCTTCCACCAGGGACAAAACGCTGACTGACGCCTGGTCGACCACGGCTTTGGATTTTTGCGCTGCGTCGTTGACGCTTTGCGTAAAGCTCGCGGTTTCGTTGGCGCTTTGCGCAACGCTGTCAGCCGTGGCGCTCATCTCATTGATCGCCGTCACCGCCTGATCGGTTTCCGAGGCATGGCGATCGAGGATTTGATTGGTGTGTCGCGATTGCTGTTGCAGCTGCACCAGTTCCCCGGAGATCTGACTGGTAGCCGCGGCCACATCGACCATCATGCCTTGCAGATAAGCAATGAAGCGGTTGACCGAATGACCGACGGCATCCAGTTCATCCTCGCCCTTGATCGCAATGCGTCGTGTCAGATCCGCTTCGCCTGACGACAACGTGTCGATATTGCCGCGCAGCACGGTCAAACGTTTCATCAGGCGACTGATGGCGAAAACCAGCACCACCACCAACAGGATCACCAGTGGAATCTGAATCAGTCCAAGGGTCTTCAACACCTCATTGCTGTGCAAGGTCAGCAACGAAGTGGGCAGGGCGGTTGCAATCAACCAAGGCGTGCCAGGCACAGCTTTGAGGAAAAACGTCAGGTCGCCGGCTTGCGGGTCTTTATAGGCCTGTTGATAAAGGTTGCTGCCAGAGATGCTGCGCAGGCCTTCCTGAATCTGTTTGGCAAACAGCGACTGATTGCTGAAGTCCGCGACATTCTTGAGCACGATCTCGCCGGGAATCGTCTCCTGATTGGTGAGGATCTTGCCGTCGCGTTCGACGATCATGATCTGCCCCTGGACTTCCTTTTGTTTGTCCTGAATCAGGCCATTGAAAAAGCCCAGGGTAACGTCGATGGTCGACACGCCGAACAGCGCGCCGTCCTTATAAATACCCATTGCACAGTTGGTGCGCGGTTGCGGGCTGGCCGCATCCTGATAAGCCGCCGCCCAGGCGCATTGCCCTTTTGGAGCATTCTGGCCAGCTTTGTGCCACGGTTGCTCGTAATAGTTGGGCGCAGCATCAGAGTTCCAGTAGGTGCTGACCACCAGCTTCCCTGAAGCATCCCGATGATAAAAGGTGCTGTGCTTGTTACGGCCTGGCGTACGCATTTGCGCCATCGGCCAGATCCCGCCGCCAAACACCTTGGCGTCCCCGTACTGATCGATCAGGCCCGGCATGACCCGATCAATGCCGTCGCTGTCCAGCAACGGTACCGCCTGGGTGATGCCCCGCGATTGGGCTTCGACCCGAGCCAGATCCGTCAGGATGCGCGTGGCCACTTGATCGACCTTCTGCAACACCACCTGCTCCTCGGTGGCCTGAATCTTCGGCGCAACGAAATGCTCGATGCCCTGCTCGGTCATCAGCGCGATGGCGGCAATCAGTACGATGAAAATCACGGTATAGCGAGCCTG